>Ga0209012_1000237_pt1 | contig 85216 bp, 77 predicted proteins | sample RS3BMetagenome_FD_184735 | JGI IMG/M metagenome (GOLD analysis project Ga0209012, IMG submission 184735) | Ferric oxide microbial mat and aquatic microbial communities from Rainbow Spring, Yellowstone National Park, USA - RS3B (SPAdes) (version 3) ... | reverse complement strand
CGAGCCCCGCTGATGACACCTCCCCCGGCAGGGGGAAATATCTACGTGAGGGGTCGAGGTACACGTACTCTTCTGGCTTAACGGTAACCCTGAGCCTCTCACCCTCAAGCTTGAGGAGTGTCTGCTTGACCCTTGCAGAAAGCCTCCTCGCAGTGGGCCTCCTGCGCTTGCGGTCACCCTTTCTGTGATTCTTCCGCCAGGTCTTGAGTATCGAGTAGGCTACTTTGGTTGCTGAGTCCACCCAGTGTGCGGCGTAGGGCCAATCCACGAGGAGCCTGTCCCTGAGTTCTTTCTTGTACTCCCTGCTGTGTACGTTCACCGTGTATTTGGGTAGGAGGCGCCACTGCTTCTTTCCATTTAGCTTCTTCTTTTCCCACTCTATACGGCTCCATACCCCCACGAGCACCCTGTTCACAGCGTCCCTGTACGCGGTGAGTAGTGGTAGTAGCTCCTCCACGCATTCATGGCTGAGTGAATGGCTTCTTAGCACCCAAGCCCCCGACTCTTGGATTACTGTAGGTTTGAGGGTTTGAGGGTTTGAACTCTCTCCACACTCTGTCGGCCTCACTTTTAGGGTAGCGCACCCACGTGTAGCCTGACAGCCCTAATTATTCCCCGTTTCTGCCACTTCCAGAGGGTCTTCGTGGATATGCCAAACATTCCTGCGACATCTCTGGGACGAAGGAGTTTTCCCACAATCAAAACGATTAAGGAGACTAGCGAGTATTTGACCCCGTCGGATTAGAAACTGCTGACAACGGCGCGAAAAAATCCGTATGCAAGGCTCTCGCGTTTACTTACACAGCTTATATTTCAGCCTAACAAGAGTGAGGAGAAGTTGCAGTATAAGTACATAGTGCTCACGAACACTACGATAGCCGCGTTCATGGCATTCCTAGACTCCAACATCGTGGTGATTTCCCTTCCGGTGATAGCACGTGAGCTTCCAGGGACAACGGCATTCGACGCCGTCTGGTTCATAATGGGCTACAGCATCATAACGGCCACTTTTTTACTTACTCTAGGCCGCATAGCCGACATCTTTGGCCGTGTGAGACTTTACAAGCTTGGCTTCGCCGTCTTCACAATCGGGTCCGGTCTCTGCAGCATATCGTGGAATGGACCATCTCTTGTTGCATTCAGAATGGTGCAGGGTCTTGGAGGTGCGCTGATCTTCGCTAACAACAATGCGATTCTCACCGATGCTTTTCCGGTGACCGAAAGGGGAAGGGCAATAGGCACGAATCAAGTCGTGGGAATAGCTGGTTCCGTCATAGCGCTTGTGGCTGGAGGGTTGCTCACTTCCACACTGGGATGGCGTTCAATATTCTGGATAAACCTCCCTGTGGGGGGGTTTGCCACCCTTTGGGCGCACAAGAGATTGCGTGAGTTGAGCCATCCGCAGAGGCAAGAAAGAGTGGACTACATGGGCAACATGCTATTCGGACCAGGTCTTGGTCTCTTCCTCTTTGGCTCTACACTTGGTGCCTTTGAAGGTTATGACTTTCTGCATATTTCTCTTGCGGTAGCAGGACTTATTCTGATTGCCGCATTTCTTTATGTGGAGACCGGAGCAGTTAATCCGATGCTTGACCTCAAGCTGTTCAGAATAGTGGAATTCTCGGGGGGCGCCTTCTCAAACCTGCTAACTGCCGTTTCAAGGGGTGGCCTGTCCCTGATCCTTGTTCTTTATCTCCAAGGGGCTCTGCTTCTTTCACCGCTACGTGCAGGGATCGAGCTCGTACCCTTTTCACTTGCCTTCGTCACAGCGGGTCCACTTAGCGGTCTGCTTTCTGACAGATATGGACCAAAGATCTTCGTGACATCCGGTATTCTCGTTGGTTCGGTAGGTCTTTTGCTCTTTGCGCTTCTTCCTGAAGCTGCGAGCTATCCCGAACTTGTGACGGCGATGGTGCTATCCGGTCTTGGCGGCGGCATGTTTGCGGCGCCAAATCTTGCGAGTATAATGAATTCTGTACCCGCTGTAAGAAGGGGAGTTGCCTCTGGGATGTCGTCGTTGCTATTCAACGTGGGTTCGCTCTTGAGCATCAGCCTGACCTTTATACTCATGGCATATTCCGTACCGCGACCGGTTCTCGATGCCATATTTTCCGGGGTGGCCGTGGGTGGTAATATTAACCTGCCCGAATTCAGTCACGCGATGAAAATGGTTTTCTTTGTGCTGGCACTCCTCAATACGCTTGCCCTTATTCCTACGGCCCTGAGGTGGGGCGGAAGAAAAGTGAGGGACGAAGCCGGACGTATATAATGAAACGCGAGTGTCCTTATCCATATGTCTGTTGCTGTCGCAGCTCCTGCACTGAAAGTTTGGCTTATACTCGGATCGAGGGATCGTTTCTCCACGGTTGCTATCTACGAAGCGGTAAGTCGCAGAGGTTGCGTTCGTGCTAGAAAGCAGGCATGTTTCTAGCTCAAGAAAATTGAGGATGCTGTTCCCCAACCCACTATGTCCACGTTGGCGGTCAGCGTATGACTGGTATCTGAGGCGTCACCCATCTCAGGTCCGTGCTTGCGTGTCTTACCACGGCAAGATTGAGTCTGGTTGAAAAGGAATCAAAGTGCGAGTCTAACTGCGGGTTCTCTGCCGACAGAGACCTCAATACCCCCTAATCACCAAGAAAAGAGCTTTACCCGGGGCGGCGGAGAATTCGCGTCTGTGGAGATAAGACCTCTACTCCTCACAAGGGAGCAAGCCTCGGCGCCGCAGCCGCAAGCCCACATGTTTTAACTGTAAGAGGACGTGACATTCTGCCAAAATTATGGGGAAATGTGCTTAATCCGCGGGTTTATCAAAGATCGAAATAACTCGTCGTCGAAAAACAGGACGATTATGGTTACAAAGTTCTTGAAATGTAGGTGATGCCTGACCACGTGCATCTTCTGATTGATGTGAATCCGAGGATGGGTGTTTATCTTTAGGGAAAAACTCCGTCCGTAAGGGCGGGGTAGTTCACTATGTCGTAAACAGGACTAGAGATTAATGTTAGGAGGCTGGGGGAAGCAGTAAAGCTCGGTGGCTTCGGCGCTGAGACACGGACTTCCTCCAACTATTTATCTTATCTGGGGGTTCAAAGGGGGCGGAAGACCCCCACCGCTCCGTGAGGTGGGGGATGGATAGTCCCCTTTGTAGCTACTTTCCAAAATCTCGCCCCTCGGGGATTGCGAAAGCTTTAAGTGTGACTGCGCAAAAACGCTCACGAGTACCCGCGGTGCGCTGGGGAATTCACGCCTGTGGAGACCGAGACCACCGTAACCCTCCCGCAAGGGTGTGGGGATCGAGTCTGGTCGTGGAAGCAGGAAGCCTTGTCCGTTAGGGCAGGGTAGTTCACATTGGAGTTTACTACGCTGTCATATGAATCCGTGGTGCAGGGGGAGCACTGATCCCACAAAGGGGCAACTCTGGGAGCGACGGAGACCCCGGAACCGCCGAACTATAGCAAGGAGAGCATGTCAGGTTTCTAGTGGGGTTTTCCACAAAAAATTTATAAGTAGGCGCGAATTTTTGCTTGAAATGCGAAAAATAGCACAGCCAGATTACGCGCGTTTGACTACTTACACAAGCAGATTCACTACCTGCACTATTCGCATTATTATCATGTAACCCGGTCGGCCCGGGCGGGCGACTGCTGGTGGGAGAGGGAGATTTCCCTTGAAACTCCTCCTTCTAGGCTATGGGAGGGTGGCAAAGAGCTTCATTTCGCTCATTAACTCGAAGAAGGAATATCTTGAGGAACTCAGGAATGTTGAGTTATGCGGAATTGTGACGCGCAGGGGGCTCATGCTCAGTCCGGCTGAGCATTTTAGACCAGATGCTCAGTGTGATGCATTTCAGGCTCTCGAGCGTCTTTCGCCGGACATACTGGTTGACCTGAGTACTCCGAACTACCAGACCGGAGAACCGTCAACCTCCCTCTACCTCAGAGCCTTTGAGCAGGGAACGGGTGTGATAACGGCAAACAAGGCACCACTTGCACTGGGATATACGCGGATAGTGAGCGCGGCAAAAAAGGTTGGAATAGGCTTTCAGGCCACCGTGATGAGTGGTACGCCCTCTGTGAATTTGCAGAGGGTGCTTCCCGGCTTAAGGGTTACAATGGTTCGAGGTATCCTCAATGGGACTTCGAGTTACGTCCTTGACAGAATGGCCGAGGGACTGAGCCTCGAACACGCACTAAACGAGGCTTCTGAACACGGGTACACCGAAGGAGATCCCTCAATCGACCTTAATGGTATTGACTCAGCCGCAAAACTAGTGATCCTCGCAAACCTCTATATGGGACGAGGAATATCGTTGTCTGACGTCAAGATCGGTCCTGTGGACTATACACATATCGGAAGGAACACAAAGGTAAGGATGGTCGCGCACTCTACACTCAACAGTGCTTGCGTTTCTATTGAAACGCTTGCAGTGGATGACCCGCTGCACTGCGTACGCGGGGCCGAAAGTGCCCTAACGATATCTTCAGATGTGATGGAGCTTACGATCAGGGGGATGGGAGCCGGACCCGTTGCCGCTGCCTATGGCGTACTGAGCGACTTGGTACTCATGTACAGGGAGCTATTCAATAAGTTAGGGGCTTTGGGTAAGCAGTAAATCTTAGCCGCTTTCGTGATGAAAACCACGTGCTTACCCCAATCGAAAGATTACGTTTGGATTCCCACCACGATCAGAAGTGCATGCGGTGCGCTAGGTGTTGAGTTCATGCTTGTGGATTCAGATATCACCCCAGTCCTTGTGAAAGGCGCTCGAGCCTGATAGCTGAAGCAGTAAGCTTCGAAGCTTCAGATGCGGTGTAACACACTTTACATGACAGAGAAAGCGCTTAATACCGCTATCCGACATTCTTTCGTTGTGGGTTCCTTCCGGATACTTTCAATGCCGGACATATTTCTAGATCATTTCGTTTTTGCTGGCTCCCTTGACCGCCTGATAGCGAAGCTGATCAGGTTAAGGACTAGTGGAGGGCGCCTCGTGTTAGACCAGGAAGTTACTCTAGGGGGTAACGCCTTCAATTTCGGACTGCACGCGGCTAGGCTTGGGTGCTCAGTAACTCTCGTTGCCTCAACCGCTAAATACGTCTTTGAACTAGTAAGGCAAAGCGTGCGGGGTCTCGACTACAATACCGACCATCTTGCAGTCACGTCCACCCCGCCACTTACGATTGCACTTGAATTCATAGATAAGGGGCGTAATCTTAACTACAACATCAACTCGCCTGGTGCTCTCGCAAACTTCGGGGCCGGAAACTTTCCGAAGGACCTTCTCGAGAGCCATTTTGACCTTATAGGCTTTTTTAACTGGACGAACAACCTCTTGGGTACACAGCTTGCCGAGTCTGTTTTGCCGAGCTTTAACTGTATAAAGCTTTTTGACACCCCCGATCCCTTGGTTGTTGGTCGACGCGCACCTGAACTGAGAAGAGTTCTCGATCTGGTGGACATCGTGTGCTGCAACGAGGTTGAAGCATGTTCCATGAGTACCATTCTAGGAAAAAGGACGACTGACCCACTGGAAGCGTCGCTCAATCTCGCATCGCAAGGCCTTTTGGTAGGACTGCACGCGAAGGGATTCACAGCTGAGGTAAATGGTTCCCGAGTCACAAAACGTGCTTGGAAGAAGGCAAAAGTGCTACGCGTAACCGGCGCAGGCGATGCGTGGACCGCCGCTTTCGCTCTGTCCTATCTTGACGGTGTCACCCCTGAGCTAAGGCTCAAGTTTGCAAACTGGTACGCGAGGACTTATCTCATGGACGAAAACGAACGGGGTGTGCGCAGACGTTCCGCCCTGCGTGGGTATATGTAGCAACTTAACAGGTGGCTGTGGCATGCCTACGTGAGCTTGGGTTATGGCATATAACTTAAGAGCTTTACAAGCTCGCTCATCCCCTTTCCTACACACCAGACAGGATGCTTCAGCGAAATCCAGAAGGATATGATTGGCCTGCCATTTCAACACTCTCAAGGCAGACGGACGCTTGGTGTGCAAATGGCCTTTTCATCACAGGATACATGCGCTTTTTTAATGCTTTGTCTCTGCTAGGTCTCCGACGTGTTTCGACAGCGTCCTTTCTTATGGGGAGGGTCTTTCTCTTTATAAGATTAGTATTCATCAGAGCGAGCATGACACGGTCCATGGTTTAAATTGATGGGTGCTAAGGGGGACGGAATTCCCCGTCCGTTCCGTGCGGGCGGGGTAGTTCACCTCGGGTTACATGGGCCGGTTTAAACTTCGCTTTGCATGTTTTGTTTGTGGTGTATGTTCTGAGTATCCTTTTATAAACCACAAGTCTGCGAGTGTTCCTCCTATCTGTATATGTCGACTTTCACCTATTTTATCTTATCTGGGGGTTCAAAGGGGGCGGAAGACCCCCACCGTGAGGTGGGGGATGGATAGTCCCCTTTGTAGCTACTTTCCAAAACCTCGCCCCTCGGGGATTGCGAAAGCTTTAAGCGTGACTGCGCAAAAACGCTCACGAGTACCCGCGGTGCGCTGGGGAATTCACGCCTGTGGAGACCGAGACCACCGTAACCCTCCCGCAAGGGTGTGGGGATCGAGTCTGGTCGTGGAAGCAGGAAGCCCTGTCCGTTAGGGCAGGGTAGTTCACTTCAAATCGAGGTCTACGGCGTAACACTTATCCGCACACAAAAAAGAATCCAAACGTGGCCCAAGCTTTTATCGACGAGGCGTTAGCTCGTCTGATAAAGAACAATTTGGTCGTAAAAAGAGACGACAGGCTCAGTTTTTCTGAAGAGTGGATAGATTTCCTTCTTACGAAAGTGAGCTATACCATGGATTCTAGGACAATTAAGGAGAGAATACGTCAGGCGCTGAATGATTTTTACGTGAAAAAGGGGTATTCTGGGGACCTAAGGTTCGATCTAGTCTGGATCAAACAGATTTTCCTTGCACAGTTTGCCGGTCTGTCCCACGAGGAAAGGGAGATGATCAAGAATTTTATTGAGGCTGTCAGTTCAATGGACTAGGCGAATCAATTTGACCGTCAATTGATTTTGCCCGAAGACTTTTCCTAGTCGGGCTACCGATATTCAAACCACTTGGTCAGATAACGGCTCTGAATTACTGACAAAGGCGCGTAAGCTCAGGCGTTGTGGTATACCGCGTCGAGGGCTGGCGTCTATGTGATATCTCCATTCGAACAGGTACCTATTTCAAGCGTGTAAATGCTTTCGTGCTTTATCGATAGCCCTCAAAAAAGCGACCAAGTTCATCCATTCTCAGTGCAAGCTTTGCAAAGGCGTCGTGTTTGTGAATGCTTTCGAAATTCCTTTGTGAAAAAATAATTTGCGTGTCCGGCGGTAGCCGCGTGGAATACCTGAACCAGAAGGTTTTCGCCATGTTTCTCACGGCATCTTCTACGAACCTCGGCTTCTCAAAACCCATTCGTATTAGGCTTGCCTCGTCAACCCTTTTTAGAATGTCTTGAGTCGGAGCACTCATTGCTTCTTCTATGAGGTCGACAAGGTCGTAAACGTCGACTATGCCCGGTTCCACTCCGTGAACCATTATTCGCCCTACTCCCCTTTGGACGTGTGACGCCACGGGAACCATATAAAGGATCCTTTCTATCACATCCTCGGATATTTTCAGTTTTTCGGCTTCATTTTTAAGTAACTCGCGAGAATAATCAATCACCATTTGCTTTGCACACGGACAGACAGTCATACCCACGACGGATACGCCAATTGTATTTCTCGGACTTCCGCCTTTTGTCACCCGCGAAGATGCGAAAACGTGAACCGGGTCGGAGGTGATCCTTCCATTGACCTTGGACTTTTTCCTTACGACTAGCGTACCCCTGAGCTTAGTGTATGCATAAGTCGACCCGTCGGAAACTTCAAGAACACGCGAAGATATTTCGCTGCACAAACGTTCGAATGTCTTGGTACTTGCTGAAAAGGCGTTTTCGATTATATCCATGACGGCCTCCCCGGTCCTGCTCATATGCATTCCTCTTTGCGTTCCGGGAACATCGGTAAAGACGCTTATGTCGGCCAAAACATTGTAGTTTCTGGATCCGCCGTTGAATACCACCTCTTTCGTCATATTGGTGACACCGACCGCGGTAAGCGGTATCCGAATATCTGGCGTTTCGGACTGGACGTCCGTCTGCCTCGACATGCCATCTGTTTTACCGCGGCCGGTTCAATAAGTCTTCCGTGGGGCGGTCATAAGGCTTTAATCTGAAGCCACCCTGAGTTACAAGATGCTCGATCTGAGAGTGATCAGGGCTGACCCTGAAGCGGTAAGGAAGAACATACTGCGGCGCCATAACGAGCGCTACCTGCGTAGTTTTGAAGAGCTTCTTGTGACCGACCAAGAGTTCAGAAGTCGGCAGAGGGAGCTCGAGGAGAAACGTACCACCCTCAACCGTACGACCCGAGAAATAGCAAAGCTACGTAAGGATGGTCAGGACACTTCAGCCCTTGCAGATTCGGCATCGGTTCTGAGCAACGAGATTACACTAATGGAAGAAACGATCCGGCGGCTTGAGGAGAAAAGGACTGCTCTCCTCAAGCAAGTGCCAAACCTGCTCGACTCTTCGGTGCCCGATGGGTTGAATGACAGTCAGAATGTGGTTGTGAGGGAGGTTGGCCAACCGAGGACATTTGGTTTCGAACCCAAAAGCCACACGGACATTATTCAGCAACTTGACCTAGCCGACATAGAAAGAGCGGCCAAGATATCAGGTTCAAGATTTTATTTTGTCAAAGGAGATCTTGTGCTTCTTGACCTCTCAGTGCTTCGTTTTGCCCTGGACATGCTTGTGAAGAAGGGTTTCACGCCAATGTTTCCCCCGGAAATGATGAGGAGAGATGCGTATGAGGGCGTTACTCCGCTTGCGGACTTTGAAGACGTGATGTATAGGATTCAAGACGAGGACCTCTATCTCATCGCCACGTCGGAGCATCCTCTTGTGGCCATGCACTCAGACGAGATTTTTGAGCCGGACAACCTACCTCTTCGGTATACCGGGATAAGCGTCAATTTCAGGAAGGAGGCGGGTGCTCACGGCAAGGACACAAAGGGAATATTCAGGGTGCACAACTTCAACAAAGTTGAGCAGGTCGTGTTCTGCAGACCTGAGGACTCCCCGCTGATCCTGAACGAGCTACTTGAGAACGCTGAGGAAATATTTCGCGCTCTAGAGGTCCCTTACCGGGTGGTCGAAATATGCAGCGGTGATATGTCACCAAAAAATGCAAAGCAGTATGATATCGAGGCGTGGCTTCCTGCGCAGGAAGCCTACAGAGAAGTGGTGTCCACGAGTAACTGCACGTCGTACCAGGCGGTGTCTCTCAAAATAAGGTTCAGAAAAGAGAAGGGATCCCAGGAAAAGGAATATGTGCACACCCTGAATAGTACAGCAGTTGCAACACCACGGGCACTGGTAGCTATCCTTGAGAATCATCAGGAACCCGACGGGTCAGTGAGAATACCAAAGGCTCTTGTGCCTTATATGGGCAAAGACAGGATCGAGCCGAAAGCAAGTTCGACTCAGTGACCGGCGACGCTTTCCTTCGACTCCTGTTTTGTGGTCAACATCTGACTCCTTAGCCTTCTGATTTCTTCTGTCAAAAGCGGTACAACTTCGAACAGGTCTCCCACTATTCCATATGTGCTGATCTGAAAGATTGGGGCGTCTCTGTCAATGTTTATAGCCACTATAACCTCGGAATTCTGCATTCCGACGAGATGCTGGATTGCACCAGAGAGTCCAACAGCAAAGTAAAGCTTGGGCGAAACCGTTTTGCCACTTTGACCCACCTGAAGATGGCTGGGAAGCCATCCTTTTTCCACGACGGATCTGGTACCGGCTACGGCGCTACCGTCGAAGAGGTCTGCGAGCTGCCTGAGAAGCCCAAAGTTCTCCCTGTTTCGGAGACCCATGCCTCCGCTTACTATTACTCTCGCCCTTTCTAGGTCTTCCTTGGGATCGAGCGTCTGCCTCACGGTTTTGACCGCCTTTATTCTCATGTGCTGCTCAGCAAGCTTCGCCTGGAACCTTTCGAGAACAAGCCTGCGAGAGTCGTCCGGATCAGGGGCTCTGTAGGAACCCGGTCTTATCGTTGTCATCTGTGGCCTGTTCCTCGGCGTAAGAACGACTGAAAGCTCCTTTCCGCCAAAGTCTGGCCTGATCTGCTCGAGCTGTCCCTTGTCATTTACCTCAAGCTGTATGCAGTCGGCTGCAAGACCTGTGTTCACCCTTCCAGCTACCCGGGACGCAAGGTCCCTCGCGTTGCGATTTGCGCCGAACAGGAAGACTGAAGGCTTCTTGGCAACTATGAGCTGGGAGAGAGCCTCTGTATACGCGTCACTCACAAAAGTCTGAAGGGCTTGGTGCTCGACCAGGTATACCCTGTCTGCACCCCTCTTTGCGAGCTCTTCTGCAAACCTTTCGACCCCATAGCCGAGAAGAACGGCGCTCACTTCCTCACCGGTTTTCTGGGCAACGTATCGAGCGGCGGAAAGAAGCTCAGCGCTCACGCTGGTGAGCCTGTTGTCGTCCACCTCCGCATAAACCCACACCCCTTTGAATTCAGCAAGCTTTCTCAGTGTTTCGGGATCCGTTACCGTGGTAAAGCTCGATTGTGTAGCCACTTATACCAAACTCCTTTCGGCGAGTGCCTGTACCAGTTTCTGAACGCTGTCTTTCGCGTCTCCTTCGAAGACAACACCGGGCGGTCTTGCAGGCGGCGGGTGAACCTTAGGTATAAAGGTAGGTGAGCCCTTCAGCCCGAAGTTCTTTGGGTCCCCGCCGAGCTTCACGAGGTCTTGCGCCGTGAGCGTCCTTATCTGGGCCCTCTTTGCTCTGACATAACCCGAAAGTGTTGGCATTCTGGGTTCCCCGAACTCCTTGGCCACCGTGAAGAGCATTGGGAATGGCACCTCCCATACGTCGTAGCCGTTTTCAAGCTGTCTTTCGACGCTGGTCATTTTCTTTGTAATGTCTACCTGTATCCCCTTTACATAGGTCACGTGGGGAATTCCCAGAAATTCGGCAAGTTCAGGTCCAACCTGCGCAGTCTCTCCATCTATCGCCTTTAAGCCGCACACCACAAAGTCAAAGGGAATTGTCTTTATGAAGACGGAAAGGGTGTACGCCGTCGCCCAGGTGTCGGCAGCCGCGAACGCCCGGTCCGAAAGTATTACGCCTTCATCCACACCTAGTGCGATGCACTCCTGTAGCGCCTTCTTGGCCTGTAATGGTCCCATCGTCACTGCAGTCACAATTCCACCGAACTTCTCCTTCAGTCTAAGCGCGGCCTCGACCGCATACCTGTCATACGGATTAAGTATGCTCGGAACGCCTTCCCTGATTAGTGCGTGGGTTACGGGGTCTAGCCTGAGTTCACTAACGTCAGGAACCTGTTTTACTGGGACGACTATGTTCAACAAAACCACCTTCTACCCGAAACGGAAATTCACACCCCTGCCAAGGGGCGGATAGGTCAGTGTAATCTTGTGGTAAGGGCAAACTACTACACACGCCCCACACTCCAAGCAACCCTCGTAATATACCGTAAGCCTCTTGTTTTCCTCGTCCCATACGTAGTCATCAACCGGGCACGAAAAGGTGCACGGCCTGTCCTTGCACTGCGCGCACATATCCTGGTTGACTAACAGGTGGTTTTTTCCGTGTATGTTGTATCTGTTGATGAAAATCCTTTCGTCTATTCTCCGTGAAACTGTCTTCACCAGGGCAACACCTGCCAGATGTCCGAGTATAGGTCTCGGGCGAGTCTTAAATAGCCTACTTTCTCACGTATCATCTTCCTTGCCTTTTCATGTTTTAATCTCTTTGTGACGCCGTCTACCACAAGAAGCTCTCTTGCAATAGCCGATAGTAACTCTGGGTAATCCTCAAAGAACCTGCCACCCTCTCTCATAATCCTGTTAAAGTTGGATTTCCTTCTGTGCTCCTCGAGTACGTAACTCTGCTCCATTAATAACCTGTAGTGCTCAAGCATGTTTGATGAAAAGTCGTCAGCTTTCTTCGCCCTTGCTAGGGCACGCCCGGCGAGAATTCCAGAAGCCAGTGCCATGTTTGTCCCTTCGGGATACAGACACAGCATTGCGGCATCGCCTACGGCGAGCACCCCCTTGTCCACAAGCCGTGGGATAGAAGGATAACCACCTTCGGGTATCAGGTGAGCTTGGTATTCCTTCGGCTTACCACCTTCAATAAGGGGGGCAACGCTCGGATGAGCTTTGAATGCGTCAAGCAATTCGTAGGGCTTCTGCTTGAGCTCCATAAGTTCTGATAGGAGGATGGCTATGCCCACGCTTAAGGTGTTCCCGTTTGTATACACAAACCCTCCTCCTGACTTTCCGTTCACTACATTTCCGATGAACTCGAGTCTTGCTCCTTGGCCCTTCTTCAAATTGAATCTTGCTTCTATCATATCAGCGGGTAGCTCAATCATCTCCTTTATACCGAGGGCGACCTGTTCCGGAGGAGGTGTGCCCCTTATTCCAGATTTCGAAAGGACGGTCGACATGACACCATCTGCCGCTACCACAGCGCTTGCGTAAACCTCGTTTTCTCTGCCTTCACCTGTCTTTAAACCCACAACTCTACCGTTTTCCTGTATCACGTCGGTTACGGGCATGCCCGTGATCACGACTGCGCCCGCCTCCTCGGCCTTCTGGGCAAGCCAAGAATCGAACTTAGTTCTCAGTGCCGTAAATCCTGCTTCGGAGCTTTCTGCAAAGGCCTGCTCTTTGTAAGACAGGGTAAGGGACGAGTTACGATTAAGAATGATAAGCCTTGTGTCCACTATTCGCCTCTCGATCGGCGCGACTTCCGCAAAGTTCGGAAAGAGCTCGCTCAGAGGCCACTTGTACACGACACCACCAAAAACATTCTTTGCCCCCGGTGTTTCGCCACGCTCTAGAACAGCCACACTAACGCCTTCTTTGGCGAGTGTAAGGGCAGCCGCGCTCCCTGCGGGACCAGCGCCCACAATCACCACATCAAATCTCTCTGCGGTCACTAGTTACCAGCTAAGTGAGTACACATCAAAACCCGTTAATAAGCATCACAAACCTGCGGGATGTGGTTGACACTGGTATCTTCAGACTGAAAACGGATATATATTCAGAGGGAGGTGAAATCCCATGCTGTTCATCGGGGTTGACGGTGGGGGCACGGACACGGTGGCCGTTGCATGCGATGAGGGGGGACGTGTGCTCGGCCTGCGAGTGGCCGAATCCGCAAACTACCATAATGTAGGGGCCGATACCGCAAAGAAGAACCTTGAAAAGCTGGTCTCGTCACTAATTTCGGCAAGCGCAAGCGACAAGGCAGATGGGGTCTTTTACGCACTCGCTGGAATTGATTCGGAACGAGATAGAAGAACCATGGAGGGCGTTCTCGCCGAGATACCACGCGTTCGTGAGTTTGTGGTCGCAAACGACACCCAGTCTCTGTATTATGCGGTGTGCGGTTCAGGTCCAGGAATTGTGGTGATAGCCGGAACTGGGGCGAATGCCTACGGTAGGAATTCAAGGGGGGAAAGCTGGCGCGCCGGAGACCATGGAAGCCTGCTTGGCGATGATGGAAGCGCCTACTTCATCGCAGTTCAGGCGCTACGCGCTGTCATGAAGGCTCACGACGGAAGAGGTTCGTACACTTCGCTCACACGGGTATTCCGCGGCCTGTACGGTGTGGACGACCTCGAAGAGCTTCCAGCGGTGTTCTACTCTCTTAAGCAGGACGTGGCCGAAATTGCCTCCCTTGCGAGGTACGTGGATCGCGAGGCTCGCAAGGGGGACGGCGTGAGCAGAGCCATTCTAGTCGCATCGGGGAGGGAGCTCGCCTCTTCCGCCGAGGCCGTCGCACGCAAGCTGCAAATGCACGGGGAGCCTTATGTCAGGGTTGGGGGGTCAGGGGGCGTCCTCTATCACAGCCGCTTGGTGTGGACTTCATTCCGAACCTCGGTCTCCCGTGTACTTCCCAATTCGACCATAGTGGCGCCCATACCTTCACACGTAAGTGCTGTGGGAGGAATAGTTTACTTCCTTAGCGAAAAGCTGGGAAGACCACTTGGTGAGCAAGAGCTTGAAAGGATGAGGAGAGAAATGAAGGCAAAAATGGGCTTTCACGGTGCATAGGTTCTTTCATTCTAACTTTAGGAGCTCTCCGAGCAGGGCACGTGCACCCGTTCGCGTGTTTGGAATTGCAGTATATGGAGGAGTGATTGGGTTTCACTCCACGTAGGCGCACGCAGGTATGCGTCCGCACACCTGTCGTACGCATAGTGGAGCTTGGGCTTCAGCGCATCATATAGGGACCTCACGGGTTCACTGGCCCCACTCCGCTCCGCCCCTGTCAGGACGCACCCACCCACCACTCCCGGTGGGGAGCGCCCTCCATCCTCAGTCAGCTTCACCCTCCCTCCTCCCCCCTATGTTGTGCATGTACCCCTCAGCCGAGGTCTTGGGTCTCTGCTACCACTCACCCTACTGCCCATACACAACCGGATCATTCAAATCCGGAAATCCATATAAACCTATCTATTCTGGAACTGCTGACTACGGCGCGGAATTGTGAGGATACTCGAAGAGAGGTTGGGTGGCGGCGGAGAAAGTGGAGGTGAGGGAGGAAAGGTGGTAGAGCTCGACCCATATGGTTCTTCTTCTTACTGCTTCAAATGTGTGTGGCACAATCAAGACCTGAATGGAGCAGACATCTCCGTGTGTGGTGGGTGCGGGCTCCTAGTCGATAGGTAGCTCAACGCGGCGATAAACCTCTTCATGCGCCTCAGGTTCGGGTACAGAATGAAGTGGGAGGATGGAGGGTGCGGAGCGGAGTGACCCCGATGAACCCGTGAGTTTCCTGAATGAAGCTGTGAAGCCCAAGCTCTGCTATGCATATGATAGGCATGCCAACGCATAACTATCTATGCCTATGTAGAGAAAAACCCTGTTTCCGGATTGTGCCTTCCCGAGCTTGTGTCCAAGCTTGGATATGCTCTTAAGCCACGGGTCGGCTTACGTGTCGTCGAATATTGTGACAGTGCCACGGGTGCCGTCGACTTCAACGAGCATGTCGTTTTTTATGATGCTTAGAGGATCCACTTCAAGTCTGTCGACGAGTGGAATACCAGCGATAATGCCCCCGACTGCCACTATTGGCTCTGACACTTTGTTCACCATCGCAACCGGTGCCTTCCCGTTCTTAAACAGCCGGTATATTATGTACGTACCTACCGTCGACCCTTTACCGTGGGGAAAGACGAAAACTTTCCCTGATATACACTCGCCGCGAAGTTCGTGGTTTCTCTCAGTAATGACACCTGTGTCTGGGTCGACGCCGCCTAGGAAGCTGATCGGTTCCTCCGTAACCAGTGCCCTTCCGCGTCCAACACCTTTGGAAACGCCCCTTCCTTTGTAAATCAAGTAACTACACTTCCTTGGAATTCCTAATGAGGAGCTTCTGAATTGGCATGAGTCTGACATTTACATGGCTCATTGAAGGTGAGTAGTATGCAGCTTTTGCTGATGCTACTGCGATTGACTTTACTCCAAGCCTGTCAATGGGTGAGACAACCATGCAGGTGTCGCAGTAAATCCTCCCTCCGGCTCCCTCAATCACCCTTGTATACCCTAGTCTGTCAGCCTCTTCTTTGATGGCTCTTGAAGTGTACACATAAAGAGGTTTTGTCATTCTCCTTCCGTTCAGGATGACTGAAATCCTGCGTAACTCCTCTATTGACGCATGCGGGCAACCGAGAGCGATAACGTCAGGCTCTGAATCAGTGTCGATTTTCTGCCACTCTGTCCTAATGTCTTTCTCTTCCACTGTAATTTTTTCCGCAGAGCTGGACACACTAAACTCGGGCGTGAAACCTTCTACCATGAACATTGGCACTGCTCCGGTTGACGCCATTGCGGCCCCCATCGCCTTTGCCGCCTCTGTGTCAGGCTGCAAGCCCTGCAGTGCGACCACATTACTACCGGCTACCCTGCCTACAAGAGAACCCAGAACCGCGAACTCCGTCGGGTCCGACAGCGGAGCCTCTACCTTAACAAGTAAGTCGGCCACCCTGTTCTCCACGATGTGCATCCCGTAATCCGGTGTGAGCCCTGTCAGGGCTGAGCACAGAGCGGAAATACCACTTTCCCTGTTACTCCTTGCTGAGTAGACAGAGTTTGCGAGTATCACAGCACTACTTTCTGCCCACGCAAGGTGGTCGCCGCGCCTGGGCTCATAGCCAATCTGATACGGGGTGCAGCTTAGCGTTGTCTTAACACCCATTTGGGCATAAGCCCTGACTATTCTCAGCTGGGCGTCAAGGAATGCTCCATCTGTCATCAGTTCGGCTGGCCTCTCAAGGTCGGTTCCCGCCGGATTTATGAATGCGGGTATTACCGTTTTCGCTCCCTTTTGTGCCAAGTCTGATAAAAACTCCACTCCGGCATCGCCGATATTCTTGTAGCTCACGCCGGAAATTTGAGCAGATTTTACGGGTATGAGTCTTGTAGCACCATAGATGTCGCCTAGCGCAAGAAGTATCTCCATAGCCTTTGTAGTGGCCTCACCCTTTTCCCCCTTGAGCATGGATTCCTGTTCTCGCGTAAGAGCTACCGACGACATTATTACGCCTGTAAATCCATCCTGCGAGTTAATAAACGCATTGAATAAATGGTGTGTGTTCAACTCAAAGACACGTTCGTCCGCACAGTGCGAGTCTGTAGCTGGTTTTGTGTTACCGTTTTGAGTGGCCGGGAGTAGCGGCGATGTGCCACCCGGGAGCCGGACGAAATAGCGCTCTCAGTCACATTTCGATCGCTTGAGCGAAATGTAAAGTCCACGGCTTTCGAGGACTGGGATTACTATCGTGATACTCAAGATATTTCAAGGTAACCGCGATTAGACCCGGTGGGCGAGCGATCCCTGGCAGTGTTAGAGGTGTGCCGTTCACCAGTATCACTGAGTCAACCAAGCCCATTGCGCTCGTCGAGCACACCAAGTCCTCCCAAGTTACCAGAAGAACAGGGTGTGACCAGTCGTCACATATCGTTCAGGAAGCATAAGGGTTAAATTAGGGATCCTGTTATAGTTTGCCGATCGTCAGTGGGCGGTTACGTTTGGATGCAGGACAAGAGACACGGTGTTTCTCTCTCTGGTCGACGCCGTGTCCAGAGTTGAGACGTCAGACTACGGTTTTGTCTTCTTGAGGAAAAGTGCAGGGGAATATTCGGTTCTTTCGGGCACGCATCCCACCCGACTGCTCGCCGCAGTTCAGGGAGCGTCAAAGGACGCAGGAGACTTCTTCTGGAAGCTGAGGGACGAGCTAGCAGGGGGTGCTTTTCTTGTCGGCTATTTTGGCTTCGATTTTATGTCGTTGCTAGAGGAGGTGCCGATACGCGGACTGCCCCCCTTTCACGCTTCGGAAATGATGGTCTTTCAGGACGTCGTCAGGTTCCGTGTTCCAACTTCAGCGGCGAGTTTAACGCAAGCCTGCGGTGAAGAACTTCAACCACTACGCGTTACCGAAAACCTATCACCCGAAGAGTTCTACTCTCTTGTAGAAAGTGCTAAGAGATACATTCAGTCAGGCGATGTTTTTCAGGTAGTGCTTTCAAGAAGGATCAAAATAGAATTTGAGGGAAGCCTGTCATGCGCCTTCCTTCAGCTCGTCAGGGAAAGCCACGCGCCCTATCTTTACTACCTTAAGTTCGGTGAAAGACGGATTGTGGGAGCATCGCCCGAAACTCTACTTAGAGTTAAAGGAAGAAAGGCTGAGACCTTTCCCATCGCCGGAACCACGCGTTGCACGGGCGACCTGAAAGAGGACAGAACGCTTGCCTCAGACCTAAAGAAAAATGAAAAGGAGGTGTCCGAGCACGTAATGCTCGTCGATCTTGCAAGAAACGACCTCGGACGGGTTTGCGACTTTGGTAGCATAAGGGTGACGCTGTTCAAGCACCTAGTCAGGTACCCCGGTGTCCAGCATATGGTATCAAAGGTTACAGGAATCCTGAGGGAGGGCTCGGACTCTTTTGATGCCTTCGGCGCCACCTTTCCAGCAGGTACAGTATGTGGCGCCCCGAAGATTAGGTCAGCTGAGATCATCTCGGAGCTTGAGCCGGATGCAAGAGGTCCGTACGCGGGCGCGGTCGGGGTGTTTGAAGGCGTGAACAGGGCTGACTTTGCAATAAACATAAGGTCCGTGCACTCGGTTCATCATACCGCCTATGTACAGGCGGGTGCGGGAATAGTTGCAGACTCCATTCCCGAACGGGAATATCTTGAGACGGCATATAAGGCATTCATGGCCCTCAAGTCAGTTGGCCTTAGATAGGGGGATTGCTCCTTGAAGATTCTCCTGATTGATAACTACGATTCCTTTGTCTACAATCTGTATCAGCTTCTCGGTACTCTTGGTGCAGACGTCGACGTCGTGAGGAATAACCGGCTTGAGCCAGCTCTTGTGTCTCGCTATGATGGCGTTGTCATCTCGCCCGGCCCCGGTGATCCGAGAGACGCCAAAAGAACCGGCGTGGGTCATGATGTGATTCAAAAGTACGCTGAGGAGAAGCCTATACTCGGGGTTTGTCTTGGTCATCAAGAAATAGTTCATGTGTACGGCGGCACGATAAGGTACGCCACCATTCTCAAGCATGGCAAGACCAGTCTCGTCGAGCACGGTCCCTCTCTTCTCTTCGAAGGAATACCGGCTAGATTTCTTGCCGCGAGATACCACTCGCTAGTAGCGGATGGAGCCGTTTTGCCTGGCTCACTCGTTGTAACCGCCCGCGCGCTGGATGACCGCGAAGTCATGGCGGTTGAACACAGGAAGCATCCAGTGTTCGGTGTGCAGTTTCACCCGGAATCAGTCCTTACCAAGGCGGGACCTGCTATCGTGCAAAACTTTCTCGAGGTGTGCAGAAGATGATCCTTCCTCTTATACGCAAGTTGCTCGGTGGAGCCCACCTCAAGCCCACCGAGGTGAATATGGCCGTGCGCGAGCTGGTTTCCGAGGAAACCACCGCGGTTCAGCAGGCGACGTTCCTGACTGCGCTTGCAATGAAAGGTGAGGCTCCGGGGGAGATAGCTGCATTCGCAAACGCCGTGAAGGCTCTGAGCCCCGGTATCAGAACACGGCTCGAAGTCATGGACACCGCCGGCACCGGTGGAGACTCTTTCAAGACATTCAACGTGAGCACGGCAAGCGCCATTGTGGCTGCAGCCGCTGGTGTGAGGATAGCAAAGCACGGGAACAGAGCCGTGACAGGAAAATCAGGGAGTGCAGATGTTCTTGAGGCATTCGGAGTGAAAATCGACGCGGGTCCAGATGTTGTTTCGCGCTGCATTGAAGAAATCGGAATGGGTTTCCTTTACGCCCCGGCATTTCATCCTTTGTTCGCGAAGGTCTCACAGACTAGAAAGGAAATGGGCATTGCAACGGTTTTCAACATGCTGGGTCCCCTGACCAACCCAGCAAACGTGGCCAAGCAGGTGGTAGGAGTTGCCAGTGAACAAGCCGGCGAAAAGCTCGCCCATGCGCTAATGCTTCTTGGTAGGAAGAAGGCAGCGGTGGTTCATGGTCTTGAGGGTATGGATGAGGTATCCGTGTGTGGGAAAACCAGGGTGTGGGAGGTGGAGGACGGCAGAATTCGTAGATGGATGATTTCGCCTAGCGAACTGGGTGTGGTAAAGCGCCAGCCGTCATCGCTTATGTGTCAGGGGGTACACGACAGTGCCAGAAAAATATATTCGGTGCTGTCGGGGGTCTCAAAGGAGGATTCTTTGGAAACACAGTTCGTCGCGGTGAATTCTGGAATGGTTCTCTTTGTCGCAGGAAAGGCTCCGACGCTTTCGGATGGGTTTCAGGCGGCGCTTGACGTGATAAAGACTGCCAGGCCGGCGAAGGTTCTCAGGATGCTTGTCAAATGTACGGGTGGAAGCCTGGAAAAGCTCGAGGCGTATGAGCGTGAAACAAAACTTTCTTGAGACTGTCGTGGCCTCAGTAAGGCGTGACATTCGGGAGGGCGTCTACTCAGTCACCGAACCACTAAACAGGGATAGAAGGAGTCTGCGCGGTCGACTGACAGGTGGCGTTAGAGTGATTGCGGAAATCAAGCCGGTCTCTCCTTCGACTGGTAGCGCGGTAGTCAGTCCAAGTGCGTCCACTGCACGTGCCTTTCAGGACTCGGGGGCTTGTGGTATCTCGGTCCTTGCAGAAAGGAGTTACTTTGGCGGCTCGCCCGCCTTAGTCAAGAATGTCGCGGCGGCGGTTAGCCTACCGGTCCTCTTTAAAGATTTCGTGGTAAGTGCTGAGCAAATCGAATGCGCAAAAAGGTGCGGTGCAGACCTTGTCCTTCTCATAGCCGAGATGTTCGCACTCGGGCTTGCGGATGAAAGCGCCGATAGTATGGTAGGGCGGGCGCATGACCTTGGCCTTGAAGTGCTCTTTGAAACACATTCGGAAAGATATGTTGAGTGTATAAACCGATCGAAGGCTGAGTACTTGGGCATCAATAACAGGAGTCTCCTGACACTCGAACTCAAAAGGGGTCACTTCAAGGAAATCGTGAGGCGCATTGAGAAGACGAAACCTGTTGTTGCAGAAAGCGGTTATTCTTTGAGGGAGGAGATAGTGTCTGATATGGCATACGGTGCAGATGCCTTTCTTGTCGGCAGTGCGTTTATGAAAGCGACCAGACCTGAAGAAAAATTGCGGGAGATGATCGGCAGTGATTAAGGTCAAAATATGTGGCCTAACTAGGGTCGAAGACGTGGTGTTTTCGTCGGATGCGGGCGCATCCGCGGTGGGTATGGTGTACAATTTTCCGTCCTCCCCGAGGAACTTGACACCCCAAAACCTCAAACGCCTTGGAAAGGTCGTGCCGCCGCTAACCCAGCCGGTTCTTGTCACGAACGAGGGAGGGTTAAGGGATGCTTTTGCACTTGGCTTTCAAAGAGTGCAGCTTGTCACACCGCCTGAGAGGCTCTCCCTCTTAAAAGAGGAGTGGCCCGAGCTCAGAATAACACCGGTTCTGGCCATAGGTCAAGGTTTCGATTTTTCTATACTGAGAGTCTATTCGGAATTCGACTCGGTCGTCGCCGATACCGCCCTAGCCCCTGGTGGGAGCGGTAAGACTCATGACTGGGGTGTGACGAGGAGGGTTGCGCGTGAGCTCGGCAGAGTTGTCCTTGCAGGTGGACTTAACCCTGATAATGTGGCTGACGCAATATGTGCGGTGGACCCCTATGCCGTTGACGTGTCGAGTGGCGTTGAAGCGTCGCCAGGCGTCAAGGATCACAACAAGGTGCTAGCGTTCATTAGGAGGGTGGTTGAACTTGGCTAGGAATGGGTGGTTTGGAGAATTCGGAGGCAGATTTGCACCCGAAACGCTTGTCAAACCGCTTTCCGAGGTCTGGCAAGGCTTTATTGCACTTCGTCACGACGCCAGTTTCCGTCACGAGCTCCGACACTACCTGACAACCTACGCAGGAAGGCCAACACCGCTCTATTATGCAGAGAGCCTGAGTAGAAGTGTGGGTGGTGCGCAGATATTTCTCAAACGTGAGGACTTGCTTCATGGCGGCGCTCACAAGATAAACAACGCACTTGGGCAGGCACTCCTTGCTAGGCGACTCGGAAAGAAAAGGTTGATCGCAGAAACCGGAGCAGGTCAGCATGGAGTAGCAACTGCCATGGCAGCCTCGGCTCTCGGCCTCAAGGCTGAGGTGTACATGGGAACAGATGATATGAGGCGTCAGGCGCTCAACGTCTATCGGATGAAGCTTCTTGGAGCGGTTGTCCATCCTGTGGACACAGGCTCGAGGACCCTCAAGGATGCCATAAACGAGGCGATGAGAGACTGGATTTCGTCATTCGAGGATACGCACTATCTGGTAGGCTCTGTGGTGGGGCCCCATCCCTTCCCCACAATAGTCAGGCACTTCCAGAGCGTCATAGGCAGGGAAATCAAAAGGCAGAGTGTGCGCCTCTTTGGCCGTAACCCTGACGTGGTCGTCGCGTGCGTGGGTGGGGGCAGCAACGCAATAGGCGCCTTTTCAGCTTTCCTGATGGACGACACGAAGCTTGTGGGTGTTCAGGCTGCAGGAGCAGGGCTTGAAACGACCAGGCACGCAGCGCCACTACTTGGAGGCTCTGTCGGAGTTTTACAGGGTATGAAAACCTACATTCTGCAGGACGATGAAGGACAGGTTAGGCTAGCACACAGTGTTGCGCCGGGACTTGATTATTCAGCAGTGGGGCCGGAACACTCTTATCTCAAAGGACTGGGAAGGGTAGAATACGTTGGCATTACCGATGGTGAGGCGCTCGACGCGTTTGAATATCTTGCCAAGAAAGAGGGTATCATTCCCGCACTTGAGTCGTCCCACGCGGTTGCGTATGCATTGAAGATAGCTCCTAGCCTTCCGAAAAGTAGTGTTATTGTCGTCAACCTTTCTGGGAGGGGAGACAAGGACGTGGAAACCGTTTCCAGGTTAAGGGGAGACACGCTTTGAGCAGGGCTCTCTTCGGTTCACAGGGTGCACTGATAGCATATCTCGTTGCGGGCTATCCAAGTTTGCCCTCGAGTCTCAGTATAGCAGGAAGAGTGCTCGAGGCTGGTGCCGATGCTATTGAGCTCGGTATTCCATTTTCTGACCCGCTTGCTGACGGGCCAGTTATTCAGAATGCCTCATCAGAAGCCCTTCGAGCAGGTGTGCGTATACATGATGTATTAGCGACCAGTCACGAGCTTGCGGTGAAGTATGGCAAACCCGTCTATATTATGACCTATCTCAACCCGGTGGTACGTATGGGCTATGGTAGGTTTGCCAGCCTTGCTCGTGCCTCAGGTGTTTCGGGGGTGGTTATCCCCGACCTCCCGGTTGACCACTCTTTCGAATGGAGGGAAATAGCCTCTCGTCACATGCTTGAAACTGTGTTTCTGTGTGCACCTTCAACAAGCAATGACAGGGTGGTGGAGATTGCACGAGCGTCAACCGGTTTTGTGTACCTTGTTTCTGTCTATGGCGTCACGGGCCAAAGGAAAAGGCTACCTAGTTACACCTTCAAGTTTGTAAGGAGGGTGGCAAAATTCACGAATAAACCCACCGCACTCGGTTTCGGCATTTCTTCGCCAGCACATATGGCGCAGGCTCTGCGTGCCGGTGCGTCCGGCGTGATAGTCGGGAGCGCATTACTATCAAGAATTGATCCTCACGATATCGTTTCATCCGAGGAGCGTATCGTCTCGTTCGTCAAAGAGCTTAAGAAGGCATCAACGGCTTACTAAAACTGATATGGATGGCGCCTACAGGTTTACAAAGATTGTGTGTACAGTAGGGCCAGCTACTTCAAGTGAGCGGGCTATCGAGCTAATGGTGCGCGAAGGCATGAATGTTGCTCGTCTTAACTTTTCGCACGGCTCGCATGAGGAACATCTTGAAAGAATCAGGATGATCAGGAAGGTATCGGAAAAGCTTGGAGTTTACGTAGGTATTATTCAGGACCTCCCCGGCCCGAAGCTCAGGGTGGGCAGACTGATCAAGGAGCCGGTATTCTTGAAAAGAGGTGAAAGAGTGATTCTAAAGGGGGGACTGAACAAAGCCAGCGGAAGCGATATTCCGGTCACCTTTCCCGGTTTTTCCGAACTTGTGTCAGAGGGGTCTTTGATCTACCTTGCCGACGGTACGATCAAACTTCGCGTTCTTAGGTCGAGTGATTCAGGCGTGGAATGCGAAGTGGAAGTGGAGGGCGTGCTTTCGTCAGGAAAGGGTGTAAACGTTCCTGACCTGAAAAGAGACATAGACGCACTGACCGCTGAAGATCGTGAGCACCTGAAATTTGGCTTGGGCAACGGCGTGGATTATGTAGCCGTCTCCTTTGTCAGGAGACCGGAGGATGTTCTCAAGACGAAAGAAGCAATACGTGAACTAGGAGCTGACGTCCCGGTTATAGCCAAGGTTGAAAAAAAAGAAGCCGTGGATAATTCCGAAAGACTTGTGGAAACGGCTGACGGTATTATGGTTGCCCGAGGCGATCTCGGTGTAGAGATCGGACTTGAGTCTGTACCGCTCATACAAAAGAAACTGATCTCAATGTGTAACCGAGCTGGCAAGCCGGTGATAACAGCCACGCAGATTCTGATATCGATGGTGAGCCAGCCCGTTCCGACAAGAGCAGAGGTTAGCGACATAGCCAACGCGCTCCTTGACGGAACTGATGCACTTATGCTGTCGGAAGAGACCGCAGTTGGATCTCACTACGTCGAAGCCATAAAAGTGCTTTCGAGGGTCTCAGAAAGAGTGGAAAGGGAGATCAGGTACGAGCCGAAAAGCGTTCACTCAGCAGAGACACTTGAGGAGGCCGTGGGAAGGGCGGCGTGCCAAGTGGCGAATGCTCTTGGTGTCAGATACATTGCCGCGTACACCAGGTCTGGCTCAACAGCAAGGCAGGTTGCAAAACACAGGCCGATGATTCCGATTCTAGGCCTTACACCTCGCAAAGAGGTGGCAAGGAGGCTTTCACTCATCTGGGGCGTCATGCCTTTTGTGACGCGCGAGGAACTCAATGCAACGGATCCCGCAGCCGTCAAGGAAAATCTCTATACACTTGGGCTCGCGGAGAGGGGGGATACGGTGGTTGTAGTGGCGGGCTACCCGACTGGACCGGTTGGATCAACCAACATGGTAAGGGTGCAGGAGCTCGATTAGGATGAGTGAGCCGCGGCCTAAGGTTGCGCTCGGAGTTGACCTTGCTGGGTCGATAGCGAGGGATACCGGACTAGCCACCCTTGACACCGAAGGAAATCTGAAGCACGGAGTGGTTCATACCGATTCTGAGATACTAGAGTTCGTGCACCTTGTACAGCCAGATGTGATAGTGGTAGATGCTCCCCTCTCGCTTCCTCGCGGTAGAACTTCTGCGGACGTGCCGGCGCCGTTCCACCTAAGGGAGTGTGACAGGGAGCTGCTACGTAGACGAATAAGGTTTTTCCCTGTAACACTCGGACCTATGCGCCTTCTTACAAAGAGAGGGATGACACTTGCTGCGACGCTTTCTAAAGATTATCTCGTATTCGAGGGTTACCCAGGTGCTTCTCAGGACATTCTTGGTATTCCAAGAAAGAGAAAAGGGCTTGCGCTTCTTACCGGGGGTATTCGTTCGCTTGGTATCAAGGTGGAAAGCAACCTAAGCGGCGACGAGTTAGACGCGCTAACCTGTGCTTACGTTGGCATCCTTTATCTACAAGGGAAGACCGAGTTCATAGGCGACCCAGAGGAGGGCGAAATGCTTTTACCACTCCCGGCCAGGTCTCATCAGTGAGGACCTTGTCAGATCTTCTCGTTGAACGTGTTGAGACTCTGACGCGAATGGAACAGATGTTTAAATCCAAGAACCGAGATTTCTTCGTGTCCCTCCTTACGAACCCCGATCGCGTGATTCGGATAAGGGCGCTTTCGGTGCTTGAAGTCATAGGAGACGCGTCTGTCATTGAGCCTGTAGGCCAGGTGCTTCTGAAGGATACCGATCCAGTTGTAAGGCATGAGGCGGCGTACGTACTAGGCCAGCTTGGTTATTCAGTAGCGCTGAGGTTTCTCGAGAGGGCCGTTCAGGAAGACCGGGAGCCGATAGTGCGTCATGAATCCGCAGTGGCAATCGGTGTTATTGGCAACCAAACTTCAAGAAGGGTCCTCGAAAAGGTTATCGCAGAGGATAGAGAGGAGATCGTCAGGTTTTCGGCTGAGATCGCGCTCACCAATCTGGATTATCTCGCCAGCCACGGAAGAGATAGCGAGTTTTCAAAACTCACAGGTGGCTAGCTTGGAAGAAAGGGACAGGGAGGCTGAGACCTTAGAAAAGGAGATTCGGAGAGCGAAGAGAAGGATAAAGCAGCTCGAAGAACGAAAGAGGGAGCTCAACACCTTACTGGGAAGGCTAATATCAGCCGACGTATGCCCATTCTGCCTGCAGCCCATTACTCTTGAACACAAATACAAGGCAACAGAGAGGGTGGCTAGCGTCACGTCAAACCTGGATTCAAGACTTGCCGAATATAGGGCAAAAGTCGACCTTCTAACAGCAAAGCACCTCGAGCTTGGAAATCAAAAGGGGTTGGGATGAGCCGGATGCCCGGCAACCACCTACGCATTTCGCTTTTCTTGGCTGCGCTCAATGCGTTTGTTGACTTTCTTGGAATAGGGATAATCATCCCGATTGCTCCTTTCTACTCGGAAAAGTTTGGCGCAACTCCGTTTGAAATAGCGCTTCTATTTACGAGTTATTCTGTTCCCCAGCTTCTTCTTTCCCCATTCTGGGGTAAGTTGTCGGACGTGAGAGGTAGAAGGCTTGCTCTTACGGTGGGCCTTTCAGGCGAAACGATAGCTTATTTCGTATTTGCGTTTTCTCCGTCCCTGCCTTTCCTCTATGTATCGAGGGCGATTGCTGGCGGCCTGTCGGCAAATTTCGCCGTGCTTTCGTCATACGTGTCCGACGTGACCAGCGAAGAGCGGCGCATCAGAGGTCTTGGACTACTTGGTGCAGCCACCGGGCTGGGTTTTGTGTTCGGACCGATTATAGGCGGAACGCTTAGTATATACGGATACAGGGTTCCTATTTTACTCGCCTCGGCACTAAGCCTTGCAAACCTTGTGCTGGTGCGTCTCTTTCTTGCAGAGCCTATGAGATCTGGTGTGGAGAGACAGAGGGTGGGTTTCAGGAAGGTTTTCTCGTATGCGAACTATGTGTACGTTACCGGTTTACTTGTTAACCTGGCATTCGTTGGTATGCAGGTGACTCTCGCCCTGTACGGCCAAAGGCTGTACCACTGGGGTTCATTTCAGGTGGGTTTGATTCTCGGTCTGGTGGGTCTTGAGGGTGCCCTGATACAGGGAATGCTGATCCACAGAGTAACCCGCAGGCTTGGCGAGAAGCTCACTGTGGTTGTCGGCCTTATTGCATTTGCCACTTCATACGCGATGCTTTCCGCACAGGTACCGCAGGTCATAGTCTTTCTTGCTCTTTCGCTCCTCGGAGTTGGGCTGAGCCTTTCTCAGCCCGCCGCCAACTCCATGATAACGAAGCTTGTCCCAAGGAGCGATCAGGGTGCCGCATTTGGTCTCGTTCAGTCACTCACTTCTCTCAGCAACATACTGGGGCAGGTCTTTGCCGGTGCACTCTTTAATTATGTTTCTCCCTTTGCACCCTATACAGCGGGCGTCTTCTTTGTGGCCTGCGGTCTTTTTGTTTTTTCGTTCTATGCAAACAGACGAACTCAAACGATGCTTGACAGTCCCCTGCGCTGATCCACAGCTCCAAATTTTTCCATCATCGACCAGATCGTGTAGAGTCCGGCGTTCCTTACGCGAATATAGGTTTCATAAAGTGCATTCTGCGTCAGGCCGTCGATAAACAGAGGTTTGAGAAGCTGTATATGTTGAGGAATTTCGGCTTGTGGGGGGACGAAGACGAATTCCACCTGCATTCTCAAATATTCATATTTCAAGGTATAAAGGAAGCCTTCTCTCTCGGGTTTCGCGGCAGAGGCGAGCTTTGAAGAGTGCTCCGGATGAATGGTGACACCCATACCTATTACATAAAAGGGCGAGTCCGCCTTAGGTCTTGCTACGTTTAATACGGGTCCAGGTATCTGCGGTGGCGGCGACACTGTTATATTGAAGTAATCGGGAACATTCTGGGTAAAGGATACTGAAAGCCCGCTTTCTTGAAGCCAGTGGACAACCCTGTCGGAAACTTCATCCAGATTTTTCGATGCGGACATGGTTTACGTACACGCTGGTGGTTTTATAAGGTTACCAGAGCTCTGCACCTGAACGCGGTGGTTGTTCTCGAGAGCAAAGGTAACAAGCTCATTTCGGCTTCGCTTCTTTACCAAGAAGTTTAAGGAGACCGAAGATGTAGCCAAGCCCCTTTTGCACTTCTGGATCGCCAAGGGCCCTGAGCAGTCCCCTGAGACCCTTTACAGGTTCTGTATCCTCGGGCTTCAGGGCGGCGATCTGCTCGACCAGCTTCGTGAGTCTTGTGCCCGTATCCCCGTCAGACAACAGACGAGATATTTCATAAATTACAGGCCTTAACGGGATCGCTAGTCCCAGGATGTCTACGAGCTCGGCAAGCTCTGACCTGAACCGGGCGCTTTTCAGCTTGTCCCACAAAGGATCATTTTCAAGTTCTCTTAAGAGCGAAATCACCTCCCCTGCAACCTTCGTATCTCTTTCCTCGACCCTATCGAGGAGCCCAATGATCACCTTGAATTTGGATAGTCTCTCAGGCGTACCATATGTGATCACAGCGTCTACCAGTGCGGAAACTGTCCTGTCATCTTTGAGTAGTTCGAGCATGATGTCAAACACGCCGAGCGAATCTACTTCCTGCAATAGCTGCAACACCTTTTCGATAAATTGCGCATCTTGAATCGAATCTGTAAGATCAGGTCTTTCCATTTCGACAGTTGACCGGGATATCGCAAAAAAGCCTTTCGAACATCATGTTTGCCGAATTTTTCCGAGTTTGAAACTTTCGGCTGTTATACCGAGGAAATCCCATACCAGACAAAACACAGTCCTTCTGAAAGGGACAGGGTGCTATGGTAAGTGTCTAGCACGCAAACACTCTTGCTCCTTGTCTCTAGGTCCTCGTCCTTGTGCGTCACCGATAAGCTTTTAGCGTTCACCTATTTGCTTAAGCGAAGCCAATATGAGAAGAAAGAGTGCGGTTAGCAGAACGCTTGTGGCAGTGCTGGTCGTGGTCATAGTGATAGCGATCGTCGTCGGTGCCTACCTCCTTCCACGAACGCCCACCACGCAGGTAAGCACGAGTGTTACACTAACTGCGATAACGTTCTCCGACCCTGCCAATGCTTGGATGGAGTACGCAGCAAAGCAGTTCGAGGCATCGCATCCGGGAGTAACTATAAACATAGTGAACGAATCCTTTTCGAGTTACATCCAGACAGAAATTACGGCCGAAAAGACCGGTTCCTCGGCTTATGACATTCTCGGCTTTACGTCCACTTCGGCGCTGGGCGTCGCCCCCTACCTTGTGAACCTTTCTAAATACATAACTTACAATTCATCTGATATTCCCCAGACACAGCTCGCATTTGGAGGCCTCTACAGAAACGTGACAACCGGTGCCACAGAAGTGATAGGTCTTCCCTATGACGCCTCTACCTTTGCGCTGTTTTACAGGACGGATATATTCGACAATGTAACGCTTAACCAGACATTCTACAGCGAATACCACGTCAGTCTCGACCCCCACTACTGGACCAACTGGACTGATGCGATCTGGGCGGACCACTTTCTTGTGGACCAGGAGCATGTCACCAAGTACGGAATTCTTGTGGACGTATCGCAGTCACACGATATCATCGACACATTCCCGGCCGTCTTCGGCTGGTGGTACATGAACAATCCGAGCCTTAACGGAGGGACAGTCGGAGGAATCACCAACTACAACATCATGTTCATGGGAAGCGCAAAGCCCGGAAGCCCTCCGCTGCCTTCGTTTAACAACACTGACGGTGTTCAGGCGCTTGAGACCATCTACCGGCTGGTTCAATATGACCCGCAGCCATTCAGTGAAGTCAATTATGGTACTATAGGAACATTCTTTGCAAACGGAACCGCCGCGGGGGCTGTCATGTTCACGCCCGAGAACCCGACGCTGCTTGGCTCGGGCTCTAAGGTCATCGGTAAATATGCAGTGTCAGTTCTTCCCGGCGGATATGCTGAAACCGGGACAGACTTCTTTGGAGTGAGCAAGTACTCTAAAAATATTCCTCTTGCAGCGCAGTTTGTTCAATACCTTGTGAGTCCCAAGATAAACGCACAACTTTACTATATGACGGGAGAGTTTCCTATATCCCACCAGGCTATAAATATGATACTTTCCAACACTTCAGTGAGTGCTTGGGCAAGGGAGATAGTAAAGACAGTGTACCAGACAGCGACAGTAGCTTGGGCAAATCCACCAAACGTGCCGCAGACTGTTCCAAGACTAATCCCTGACTTCAATGGACCGGTTTATCAATTCCTCCAGGGGAGTGGTTCGGTGCAGTCCGCTGAGTCCGCACTAAGTCAGGCGGCCGCCTCTTGGGAGACCGACATAGGCGCCTAACAAAAGACTAAAAAACCTTCCTTTTTTTTCTTCCGTGAATTATGAGCGTTAAAGTGGAGGGCGTCGCAAAGAATTTCGGTTCCTTCAGTGCACTGGATGGCGTTGACCTTGACATAGATAGGGGGGAGATCTTTTCAATAGTCGGGCCGTCGGGATCGGGAAAGACGACACTCCTCCGAGTGATTGCAGGACTTGAGGTTCAGGACAGAGGGCATGTCTACATTTCTGGCAGACAGGTCGATGACCTTGATCCTGCAAAGAGGAATGTCGGCATGGTATTTCAGAACTATGCTCTGTATCCAAACAAGAGTGTGTATGAAAACATAGCCTCTCCGCTTTTCGCAAAGGGCGTCCAGAGGTCTGAGGCAGCAAGGATGGTAACCGAGATTGCGTCCAAACTCGACATAGGAGAGATCTTGGACCGATTACCTTCCGAGATTTCTGGCGGACAGCAGCAGCGAGTAGCCCTAGCTAGGGCGCTGGTAAAGAAGCCTTCAGTTTTCTTACTAGACGAACCCCTTTCGAATCTTGATGCGCAGATTCGCTTTTTTGCGAGGCGTTTCATCAAGGAGCTCCAAAGAGAGTTCGGCATCACTACGGTTTATGTGACTCACGACCAATCGGAAGCATTGTCGATCGCGGACAGAGTGGCTGTGATTCACAAAGGTAGGATTCAGCAGGTTGGCACACCGGCAGAAGTGTACGAAACACCGGTGAACGACTTTGTCGCAAACTTTCTTGGGTCGCCTCCCATAAACTTTTTTGATGCAAAATATGAAGGCGACAGATTCTTTCCCGTGAACCTTCCCTTTAAGCTGGAGTCATCCATCAGGGAGGAACTGAAGGTCGGCGTAAGGCCGGAGTCGATCATAATCGGAGCCGGCGAGAACACGGGTAAGGTAACTGGCGTGGACTATCTCGGGCGGGAGTATATACTGTATCTATCCGTAGATGGTTCCGAGTTCAGAGCGCTGGTTCACAAGCTGGACGGGCTGAAGATTGGAAGCACTGTCAAATTTGACATTCAGAGAAAGGGCGTGATGGTATTTGACAAGAGCAGTGGGCAAAGAGTACAGTAGCAGGCTCTTCTATATTCCGGCAGTGGTTTATCTTGCGCTCTTTGCATTTTTGCCATTTGTTTTTTCTATATTCCTTTCGACGCCAAATGCAGACTTTTCATCTTACCTCTTACTTTTTGAGTTTCCCGAGTTGCACACCGTCCTCCTGAATACGCTTATTTTTTCGCTCGGTACGGCCGGATTTTCAACGCTGCTTGGGCTTGCGCTTGCTATATTCGCTGACATGATTTCCCACGGAAAGCGCCTAGTCACACTGCTTGCGTACCTTCCCTATACCATACCCTTCACAGCTGGCGCTCTCGTCTGGACGCTTATATACGACCCGATTTTTGGTCCTGCGAACTTCTTTCTGAGAACGCTGCACCTGCCAGGGGTGAACTGGCTCGGTTCACCGTCTGTGCAAGTCTACAGCGAAACCATAGTAAGTATATGGACTGGTATACCCTTTGCTTTTCTCATAATCCTTGCAGGTCTGAATTCGATACCAAAGGAACTCAAAGAGGCGGCGAAGGTGGACCAGCTCACCAAGTCCGAGTATTACACATCCATAGCACTCAAGCTTGCCAAGGGCGCTATTCTTGTATCTTTTCTAATGTCGCTAATCATATCCTTTGGGAACTTTGACCTGCCGTATATACTGAATGGCGGCTATTCATACTCCATGGCTACGCTCCCATTTCTCGTCTGGTTTCAGATATTTTACCAGAATCAGGTATCCCAAGGTCTTGCCGGAGGCGTTATTCTTGCAGCAATGGTGAGCGTTCCCGCATTTCTTCTTATTCGAGTTCTTTCAGGCGGAGGTTCACGCAAGGAAGGCGGTGCTAGGCGCCGCAGGGCGGGGACGGCGATCAGAATCCCGGACAGGATGTTCATGCTACTCGTCGGCTTGGTTGCAGCCGTGGTGATCTTCTTTCTCCTCTTTCCTATTTACTGGATGTTTCTTGTCGCGACACGTAGCCAGTTCATGAACTTCGTCTATCCGCCAGTGCTTTATCCCAGCTCGCTTACATTCACGACTTTCATACAGACGTTCAACCAAGCGAAACCCTACTTGGTCACGACTTCCGTCGTTTCCGCTGTTGCGATGGGAATCACAATCCTTATTTCGGCGCCGGCGGCGTACTTTGCAGCAAGACACAGAGCAAGATGGCTTGTGTACCTGTGTGTGTACCTTTTCAGTCTGCCTTCGACAAGTTTCGTTTTTGGGGTATACTTTATGATAGCTAAGCTAGGGCTTCTCAACACCTGGCTTGCGCTGATACTTACGTACCCAGTGTTCACCGTTCCGTTTGCCGTATGGACACTCAGCAATTTCTACTCGCAACTTCCTCGCCAGTATGAAGAGGCCGCGCTGATAGACGGACACTCCGTGTTCAACGCCTTCTTTCGTATTGTAATGCCCATTGCAAGACCTGGTCTTATAGCCACCTCTCTACTTTCGTTCGTATTTTCGTGGCACCTTCTTCTCTTCCCCCTTGTCCTTTCGCAGACTCCGTACCAGTTCAACTTTCCACCGACCGGCTCATTTGCGATCACCAATTTCGCGACGCTCTTCGACCCGACCAGTCTCGGCTCCAGCGTGAGTTCTAACATTTGGGGGCAGGTCGGTTCCGCAGGTCTCATAGCCGCGCTTCCTGTGATGATCCTTGCCATACTTGCACAGAACTATCTACTCAAGGGTATTTATACAGGAGGCGTTAAGGGCTAGTCTGCGGGGCTGCGCCCGGCTTGGACGCCAGATAAAGCGGGGTGCAAAAAATCCGCGTTCGGGAAGCGTAAAATGCACCAGGGGTAACATATGCGCTTTCGGCTAACGGGGTGCTGCAAAACCATTCACCGAAGGCGTCTGGCCGCGGAGGCCTGTCCGGCTGAACCCCTGGATCGTGCCTTCTGAGCGGATGGGAATGCAGCGCCTGAGAAGCTGATAATACGGCAAAAAGGATGCAGTACCTACGGAATCTTGTTTAGGAGTTTTGACAATGAATCAGAAAAACTTGGCTTCCGCCTTACCTTGTTGAACATAAGCCATTAGTACTCCGAGGCAATCACGTCGTGGAACAATGACCCAAGATGTTAGCTTGCAACGGCTAACCGCCAAGTGCAAAAACAAAATAGGCCTGGATGCATCTCGAGTGTGAACATGGAAAAGGTACAGGACGAGGGTAGGGAGGGTGATTACCTGAACCAAATCATCCTTGACATCAAGGCTCTGGTTCTTCTCAAGAGGTCCGACGAGCAGCTACGTTCAATGATTGAGGAAAAACTTGTGAACTCTCACGACGAGGACATCAGAATATTCGTGGGCGCACTGAACAGGGGTCCGAGGGCTAAGGGGTCTGTAATGTCAGCCGTTTCAGAAATGGCACTTTCTGCATTTCTTCTTGTCTCTGGCCTTCTTGTTCTTGCGCCGCTACTCGTGGGGGCTAGCGCCCCCGCGGTGTTTTCGAGCTATCTTGTCCAGGTTGCGGACTTGGCCTCAAAGCACGTGTCACTTTTTCCCGCTGTTGCCGCCATACTCTTTCTGTTTTCTCTGATCATGATCGTAGGCTCTGCGATGCTGCTAAGACGAGCCGCCCATGAACTTAAGGAATCCGGGTATACCGTCGCATCGGAATAGACTGAGGCGTAAGACGTGCGCTCCGCTCCCGTTCGAGGAAAGAGGAAAAGCTTCGTGATCTTCTTCAAGCTCTTTGTGACGGCAGTGGGCGCGGCAGGTACACTCCTTGGGCTTGCCGCCGCCGTGCAGGCGACCCTGTCGGTGAATAGAGGCGCCGAGCTCGGTGTCTATTCGGTTGCACTCCTCATAGGTTCCGTCTCTCTACTCATGACCGGAATCGTTCTCTCCGTGTCCATTCCTGAATCGGTGCGAGTAAAATTCAGGGCCCTTAGGTATCGTGAACGTTCCCGTAAGGTATACGGCTTCGGCACCACGCTTGCAATCGGTGTCGGTGCCACACTTGGCTCGCCGCTTTTCATTCTGATACCGGAGAATATAGTTCAGTATGAATTCGTGTCCCTCGGCGCCCTCATGCTTGCCACCGTTCTTTCTCTGCTCATGGCAAGGGTTTACGCGAACATGTACCTAGACTCAAAACGTGAGAATCTGGGAGCGGTCGGCGGTCCTTCTTTTACCCGTGCCGCATGCGGTACACATAGCATACGCTATTTTATTTCCAGACTTTCCATGTGGGTTGCCAATTCGGCTCTTGCCGCCTACAGCAAACTTGTACTCATCCTCTTTGACGTGGAGTACATGCCGTCTATCCTTGCGGGCCTCGGCCTCAGCGCTGGGGCGTCGCAAGCGGTGGTGTACACTCTTGCGGCCCTGCTGATCGCTTGGGCTGTTGTGAGTGCTCTTTTTGAGGCAAAGCTCCTTAGAGCAATTGGCCGCCTCCAGATTATTACCACGAGCCTCCTTATTGCCATTCTCATCTATGAGAGTGTGTCGCTCGGAGAACGCGGTGGCTGGAATATAAGTGGCCTCTTTCATCTGCAGGTAGGTTCTAACTGGCTCGCTTCTCTCATCATAAACACCGGATATCTTTATATACTCTTTTTTGGCTTCCAAGAGGTCCAGTCACTCGAACGGGACGCTCTGGATCTCTCGGGGGTTCCAGTGATATCTTGGGTTAAGCGAGGGTATATGGTTGACAAGACCAAGTTTCTGGGTTGGGCCATGATCGGGGCCGTGCTTATTGCGACGGCTGTGAACGTTCTCTACGCCCTTGCAGTGTTCAGCGTGCACCCTGCGGCAAGTGCGGTAGAATCTTCTCAGATACCTGCCTTGTATCTTGCCGACAGCTTTCTAGGTGCCTCCCATGAACTTCTCATGGCCGCGGCATTTCTGCTTGCCACTTTCACGACGTTTGTCCCAGCCTATCTGGCAGCGTCTCGTCACCTGGCTGCACTTTCGGAAGATGGATTTCTCCCGCGCTCCCTGAGCGGCTACTCTTGGCTTTTTACACTCGTCTGGATCATCCTCCTTGCACTCGGCCCCCAGAACTTTCTCATAAACGTGACCGACATAATGGTTCTAATCAGCTTGGGTTTTATCACACTTTCAGCAATATGGCTCCGAAAGCACGGACCGCTTTCCCTCTCTTCGGTCGATGCTCTACCTCTCGGCGTGGGTCTGAGCTGCTTTGTCGCGGGCGCCTCAGTCTTTTTCATAGATCCCCGGGTCGCGGTTTTTGGAGCGGTCACGGTAATCATAAGCTACTTTATATACGATGTGTTCGAGCTAGGCGCATTCGGAGTATCTGTCTTTCTTGCAGTGCTTGATGCTGTCAATCTGCTCTTCTACTTCTCGGTAGGTAGCGTAACTCTTCCAGTGGCCGTGATAAATGTGCTGGGTTTCAGTTTTTCCTATGGTATTCAGCCGGTTGAGGTTTACTTTCTGCTTGGTACCGGCATGTTTGCACTACTTTCAAACGTGCTCGTCGACACCTTTGTTCTCAGAAGGTACTCTTCGGGCTGAATGTGAGGTATATGGTTAATGTGGTGTCCGAGCGTATTGATACTGTGGGTGAACCGCTTGCAGTCACTCCGGGGGAATTTCTCTGAAGGCGAGGGTAATATCCACACCCCTTGCTGCATTTCGCTTTTTCGAATAAACATAGAAAAGCACACCCATGAGAAATGCGACGATCTCGTAACCATAGGCAAGTGGGTTACCTCCCCATACTTGGGCATTTACAACGAACGCATACGCAAGGTAGACGAACACTGCCGCCTGCGCTGTACCCGCAGCGACTAGCCACTTGCCCTCTGTTCCTGCAAGCTTGCTACCAAGTCTTGCGGCTGCCACCCCTATGGCCACAAAGTACACCATTGCGCCAACTAGCACTCCGTAAAGTGAAACGAACGTACCGTACATGTATGAAGAAAGCACAGCGAGAACAGAGCCCACAGCGAGTATCACAAGATTTGCGTTGACCGGTGTCCCAAGCCTGCTACTGACATGCGATAACGATGCGGGAAGGAATCTGTCGAAGGACTGTGCGAGGATGTATCTTGAAACAAGTATCACACCGAAGGCGACGACCCCGAGCGACCCAGAAACCCAGGCGGCCGCAAGGATCCACCTCATGATAGTGTTTTGCGACACACCCATTGCGAGCGTCCAGAATCCGAACGAATACTGGAATACCAGTGTCGAGTCATGGAGCGCGGAGTTTATGAATCCATATCCACCCACGTAGTACATAGCAGCAAGCGGGGCGGTGACGAGGATGAATGCGGTAGCTAGTCCCGTGGGAACAGTCCACTTGAGCGCCCGGCCGCGTAGCTCAGAGCCTACGGCAGGAGCAGCCTGAAACCACGGATAGGTAAAAAGAGCAAAGAAGGGAAGGAGGGAAAGTGTAGACTGCCAGCTGAATACCGGTCCCTGATAGGTGCGAGCCACCCCCTCGTAGTCTATGCCTGGAGCAAGTGAATTCATGTAGTTTACAATACCTGCTCTTCCAGCGAACAAAAGAGTTGCGATGCCGGTGACGATACCGGCGAGACCGACAATCCAGAGGGCCGTCACAATCCGGTATCCAGCCTTGGGGCTCAGGGTGTTGACACCCACAAACAGCGCTATGATGAAACAGGCAAGAACTGCTTCCGCATACGTGGGAACATTCACCACCGAAGCGCCTGCCATCCCTAGCAGGGCGGCGGCCGAGGTGGCCGCAGAGATTGTTGAAAGTGCGATAAGAGCAATATAAGGTATTGTTTCAGCGGTCATTCCGGCAAAACTAAGGGCGGTCGCGACGAGCGGAGGAATCTGCCTTGAAAGCCATACGTAGTCACCCCCGGTCCTCGGAATCCTCCTCGTAAGAATTGTGTAAACAATGTTCTGGGGAATAACAAGAAGCGCCGAAATTGCCGAAGCAACAACCAGATTCGCGCCTACGGTTGTCGGAAGAAGAACTGTGCTGTAGCCCAGGTTTCCGAGGGCGGGAACAACAGACATCCAGATGAGCGTAAGGGAAACAGCCTCTACAAAGCTCACATTCCTAACTAGACCTGTTGCCTCCCTTACAAACACGGATGGCTTTTCGGCTTTCACTTTACGTAAACCTGCGCATCCGAAATTTTAGTCCAGCGTCGAAAGTAGTTCCGCGAGTGTAATCTTCTACTCAACTTGAACCCGGTCTGCATGTGAGCTACTCCTTAGCTAAAGCCCTAAAACTTGCTACTTGAGCAACGGAAGTCAGCTTGGTGGAGATATTCCATGCAGGTGTGACGTAGCGGCCTCTACATGTGTATATTCGAACTGCGCAAGCGCCACTTTGATCAGACCTACTTTATGGATGACCAAGAAATTCATATACCGTCTAGGAGCTCTGTGTGTTACGTCGTTAAGCCAACTGTGATTTGGTGCTTCCCCACCAAGACCCCCAACATTCGTTTAAGTTTGCGGTTGAGATGCATGATTTGTATGGAAACCTTAAGGTTAAGTGTTTGGAGTCGTCTCCTGTAGAAAAATGCAGATGAAAATCCTTGCGGTTGACGTGGGGACGACAACTCTTAAGTGCGGAGTGGTGAACCTCGACGACCTTTCGTTCGACTCATATTTTAGCGAGAGGACAGAGCTACTTACTCCTAAGCCGGGATATGTCGAAGAGGATCCTGAGAAGTTATGGGAAGCAGTGCTGAATGTCTCAAGAAGGTGTATTGAGCGGGCAGATTTGCGAATATCTTCGGTCGTGTTTACCGCACATATGGGCGGAGTGGTTCCCGTGAACGACAAAGGAGAGCCACTCGACAACATCATAGTTTGGCTGGATCAGAGGGCCACAGGTTTTCCGGAAGAGTTATGGCACGGATGGCCGAGAATTTGGGGATATTCCCTATCAAGATATCTTGAATCCGTCCGCATAGCCGGCGGTGTGCCCGCAAGAATAGGAAAAGACGTCCTTTCAAAGTTGTGCTGGATCAAGCGTGAACGTCCAGAGGTCTATTCAAGAACGCGAAAATTCCTTGATGTAAGGGGCTACCTAGTGGCAAGGGCTACGGGCGTTATGCTCACAAGTCAGGACGAGGCCAGTATAACCTGGCTTGCGGACACGAGAAATGGTCGAGCGCTCTGGTCGAGCGCTCTGGCCGGCAAATACAGACTCGATGCATCGAAGCTGTGCGAAATACGAGATACGGTAGAGGTGGCGGGCCACCTGAAGCCTGAGGTGGCAAGGGAGCTCGGAATCCAAGCTGTACCGGTGTTTGTAGGGGCGGGAGACATGACCTCGGCAGCCTTGGGGTCTGGTGCATTATCGGAGAACCAAGTTCATGTGTATGTGGGAACAAGTGACTGGGTAGGCGCACACATCTCGCAGAGAAAACGTGATTTTGCTCACCATATAGGTAGTCTTTTGAGTGCCATCCCCGCCAGGTACCTTTTAATCGGCGTCCAAGAGATGGCAGGAGGGGCTCTCGACTGGGCAATGAGTCTCCTTGGCGTTCAGAGCTATAAGGAGGTTGAAGAGTCGCTTTCAGGTGCGAGAGCTCTTTCGCGTACTGTTTTTACGCCATGGCTTTCCGGCGAAAGGTCGCCAGTGGACGACCCGCATGTTAGAGGAGGCTTCTTCAACCTAGATTACACTGCCACGCGGGAGGATCTTCTTTCGGCCGTTGTTACTGGGGTCGCACTTAACATAAAATGGGTGTATTCATATATTAGAAAAATCACTGGAAGCCAGGAGTGGGTGAGTGTCGTTGGCGGTGGTGCCCTGATCGATGGCTGGTGCCAGAGGATTACCGACGCGCTCGGTGTTACAATCAAAGTACCGGAGCATCCGGAAAGAACGGGGCTTAGGGGTTCTGCCATCATAGCTGCGGCTGGCGCCGGACTCTATACTTTTCGTGATGCGACAACCCGCATACGAATTGAACGGGAGTTTAGGCCAAACAGAGTAGACTTTCTAAGGCTCGAGAAGACCTTCCGTGCCTATATGGCGATATACCGCAACCTCGCCGAGATCTACCGTGGTCTTAATGTACACGCGTAGTGTGAACCCCTATGGAAGGGTGTAGCTAGAGATGTAATTTCATGAAAAATATCAGTGAGAAGGCCTGAGTTACTAAGCTTGTGTAGTGTCGTTAGCTAACATGCAGATACCGAACTTCCACAACTTGTGAGAGTTGAGATGTACGGATATTTGCGGCAGAGCAAGTAGCTCTTCAGCTAGGGTTAAATCATGTGACACGGTCCTATGAATTATGGCGATACCGGAAGATCCCTTAGCATGGATGGAGTCTCTCGACGAGAGAACGGTCAGCTGGGCCCTTGAACAATCGGCTAGGTGCGAGAAGCTCCTGTCAGATACCTCATCGAGGCTGCTGCCCCTGGTTTCACAATATATGCAGGAACCCTATATCTTGGACCTTAAAGCCAGCGACGCCGGCTTGTTTTACTTGCGAAGGACCAGAGATCATGAAATCGTGCATAATGGAAGGGTCATCGTTGCTTCTGAAGATCTTGAGAAAGGCAGTGTCATCCACAGGTTCTATGTAGATAGAAAGGGCGAGCGACTAGCCTACTTTTACTCGAAGGGTGGTGATGAGGGCGCCCTTAATGTCGTTGACGTGATGAGCGGAAAAAGCCTTGCTAAAATTAACGGCAAGATAGGCGATGTCCTGTTCACCGAAAGCGGATTTTACTATGTTCGGCTCTTTTCTGATACGCCGACGCCAGACGGCGTTAGCCCCCCGGCCGAAAGGGTATTTCGGGGGAACCAGATTGTTTGGGGCGAAGGACTTAGCACCGGTCTTATGATTTCCCTGAACGCAGCGCTAAGCTCCCAGAGGGCGTTTGCACATGTCAGGCGGGGATGGACCGAAACTGCTCTGTACGCAGGCCCGCCTGATAATCCGGCCGCGTGGAAGCTCCTGGTGAAATCTGACGTGCCTCTCCAAGCACTTGACTGTGTGCCCGGGGGAGATGTCGTTCTGAAGTACAGAGGGAGCGGCGAGATACTTGTGGGGGATAAAGTTGTGGTGGTAGGAAAAGACACCATTCTTGACGCAGCTGTCGTCCGTAACAGTCTTCTTGTGGTGCACTCGAGGGATGCGAGCTGTTACCTTGTTCGTTACAGTTTTGAGGGAAAAAGTTGTTCCACATTCGCGCCGAAACAGCCCTCCACTATTTCGTTACTTACCTCGAACGGAACGGCAGCCTTCTTCAAGCTTGAAAGCTTTGGTACGCCCTATGCACTGTACAGATTTGGCGAGAATTATACTCTTCTCGAGCATACCGAGGCGTTAACACCACGAATCGCACAAGGTTTTGTGTCCTCCAAAGACGGTACGCGAGTGCATTACTTCGAGGTCGGTGATAGGACGAGGCGCGTTCTTGTCTACGGTTATGGCGGTTTTAATATCTCACTCACTCCCTGGTTTTCGACGCTCTTCGCGACTTTACTGCAAAAGGGGGTAAGTGTCGTCGTCGCAAATCTGAGAGGAGGCTCAGAGTATGGTGAATCGTGGCATACTGAAGGTAAAGGGTTAAAGAAGCAGAATGTGTTTGACGATTTTGCCGCAGTTATATCACATTTCAGGGGAAAGGGTTGCCGGGTTGTAGCGATGGGGCGCAGCAACGGCGGGCTCCTCGTAGGCGCAACACTCGTACAGCATCCTGAGCTGCTCGACGGTGTGGTGATAGGCTATCCTGTGCTGGACATGCTCAGGTTTCACCTACTGCATGTCGGGAAACTCTGGACTGAGGAATACGGCGACCCCGATAATCCAGCTGACAGAATCTACCTGCGCGCCTATTCACCATATCACAATCTTTTCCCGAAAGCGTACCCTCCGATAATGATATATACAGGGCTCAACGACGACAGGGTTCATCCTGCGCATGCGTTCAAATTTGCAAAGAAACTCGAGGCGCTAGGTATTCCTTTCTGCCTTAGGGTTGCAAGAGAAAGCGGACACATGGGTGTGTCACCCGATGGCCTGATAAAAGAAATTAGCGACATATGCTCGTTTGTTCTTTCGTGCCTTGGGGAAGAGCCGCCTAACGTGGGATTTTCTTGACGGTTCGCGGGTAGAAGGCTTTCAACGCATGTACGGTTGTGTCAAAAGTATAATCATAGCACGAAGAAGCTAAAGAATGTTGGTATCCATTTGGATTTAGAATACGAAATGGTTTTATAGGAGGTATAACCTAGTTTGCACGAAATGATATGTGTGTTTTAGGAGTTTGTGATGAAGTTATGAGCCAGGCCGTGGTGACCAGCTCAGAGCTATTCTTCGGAAGAAAGAGGATAGCTTTTTCCCAGCGAGGGGTTTGAGTTGAAGAATGTCTTGATTGCGGGCGGCGGGATAGGAGGTACGATTGTTGCCAACAGAATAGCCCAGAAACTTAGCGAAGAAATAGACAGGGGAGAAGTGTCGGTCACAGTGCTTGACAGGAGCGAGCATCACTACTACCAGCCGGGCTTTCTCCTCGTTTCTATGGGCGTCATGGAGCCAAAGGAGACTAGTCTTCCCGAAAGGGAAGTGCTCGACCGACGCGTCAAACTGATAAGCGGTGACAAAGGAACGATGACCAAAATAAGCGTGGGAGACAGACAGGTTACAACCGCTGACGGTACCAACCATAAATATGACCTTCTGGTTCTTGCAACGGGTTCACATATTCAGATGGATGAAATCCCAGGCTACGCCCAGGGGGCCGAGACATTCTTCAGTCTGGAAGGGGCAAAAAAGATGCAGAAGGCAGTCCAGTCGTTTACAGGGGGAGACTTGGTGGTTGACGTGGCGCTCCTACCACATAAGTGCCCTGTAGCGCCCTTGGAAATCACGCTCATGCTCGACGACTTCTTTAGGAAAAAAGGCCTCAGGGATAAGGTGAACATCCACTACTGCTACCCGATTCAGGGGGTGTTCGGAATACCGAATGTTAACAAAATGATGCTTGGTCTGTTTGAAAGTAGAGGCATAAACGTTCACACTCAGTTCACTCTTGCCTCCGTTGATGCCTCAAACAAAAAGATCGTATCAAAAGAAGGAAACGAGCTCAAGTACGATCTTCTCGTGGGTGTTCCACCTCACAAGGGGGCCCAGGTTATCGCAGACTCAGGTCTCGGCGATAGGCGTAACTGGGTTCCAACAGACAAGCTCACGCTGAAACTAAAGGACCATGACGACGTATACGTAATGGGGGACACCACGGATATCCCGATCTCCAAAGCGGGTTCAACAGCTGACTACGAGTCATACACAGTAGCCCACAATGTTGCGGTGGACATAAAGGGTGAAGGATCAAAGAGGACTTACCCAGGAAGCGTGTTCTGTTATATAGCGACCGGGATGGACCAGGCGACGTATATAAAGTTTGACTACAGTAACCCTCCGAACCCGCCCACACCTTCTCAAATTCACTGGTGGGGCAAGCTCGCCTACAACAAGCTTTACTGGAGCATACACGCCCGCACGCTCATGTGACGGTGGCATTTGTGCAGCGCGGCTCAAAAACCGGCCTTAGAGATGCGCAGGCAGAGAAGTTTCGAGGTTTTGTGCATTATCACATTTCTTCACAGAATGCTGCATCCTTTTTGCGAACATGTAGCTTTCAGAAATGCAGGGGTGAGGTAGCATGGTAGATCAGGAGGCAAGGCAGGGGGAAGTTACGATAACGCTCACCAAGGAGGAGGCGGAACAGTTCAGAAACTTTGTTTCGCGCCTTCCGAGTCTCAATGCGGTTATCGACCAGCTTCAGAACCTGTCTATGGACGGACAGCTTGAGTCTCTCTCAATGACTCTTTCAGCCCTGAAGAGCATCAAGGACGCCCTAAACGACGATGCTGTTCAGTCCCTTGCAACCACCGCGGGAAAGACTGTGGAACTTGTATCCCTGCTTTCCCATGATTCCAGTGTCAAGCCCTTTACGCTGCTCAGAGAGCGGGGGGACGATCTATACAGTCTGTTACTCAGGTTAAGCCAGCTTCAGAGAGATGGTGTGTTTGACTCCATAACTCAGGCGGCCTACGTGCTCAAAGCGTCCCTTGATGCCCTTAACGATGAGGCAGTGTCCAACTTGGCGTCCACTATGAGTGAGGCTGCTACGATGTGGAAGAATCTCTCGCCTGTTGTTAACAATCCTGAAACTGTGTCGGTACTGAACAGGCTCGTTAGAATGGAGAAAGAAGGTGTGCTCTCCGCTCTTGAAGACGCAGGTTACGCTGTCAAGTCGATCAAGGACTCCCTTAACGACGAGGCAATGGTCAACCTTGCGACCATCGTGGCGAGTGCACTCAACATATGGAGGATAATGTCTCCTTATGTTGAAGCAGCATCAAAGTCCCCACTACCTCTCATGCTCCAAGCGCTTGCGAAGGAGGGCCTGACCGATCAGCTTGAAAAAGCCAAACCACGCAGCGGTATGTCGATACTCTCGCCTTCTGACCCGGACATAAGAAAGGGTTTCGGTGTGTTTCTCGAGATCCTTAAGGCGGTGGGTTCTCAGTTCAACTCCCTGTCAGAAGAGTCAAAGAGGTAACATTGTCTACCGGTAAAGCCTGAGCTTGGAATACAACTATACGAAATGAGACCGGTCGCCCTAGCTCAAACGAGCAACACTTAGCTGATGTCACTTCAGACAAGGAACCGCGGGTTACACAAGGTTTATGCCTTTCTTGTTGGTATTTATGGTGCACCGTACGACCGGAAAAGGGGTCGATGGGCCTGTTCGCGCGGGTGACCGGGTAAGCCTGGTTGCCTGATCAGACAGGCCTACGGTCCATCATAGGACCCGCTTCCTTTACGGCTGGGCGTGCAGGAGGCGTTCCGCAAGGGATGCTGAGTGCAGCTCATGCGTGTAAGGAGTGTTCGACTATGGTGGAAGGAGGGCAAACCTGGCAGTATCCTCGGACAAGGGAAAGGGATGCTGTGAAGGAAAGCCACATAACTCCGAAAGTCGTCCGGTGTACTGATCTTTTTGAAAGAAGCCTAGAGAAAAGCGATTTACCTCGGTAGTCTTGATATGAGATCTAGATAGGTTTGGGGGTCGACTTCGGTTACCCGCATTTCGTCCACGTTCACCACCATGATCCCATGAAGCTTAGCGTTCAGGATTTCCTCCTGAGAAACGGGTGGACTTGTATAATACTTGTCGACCAGTTCCTTTACGTGGTACACCTCGTGCTCGGTCCTTTCTCTTGGCGGTTTCACGAAAAGCGGAAAAATATCCATCAGATTGTCTACAGGTGTGGCAAGCACGAATCTGTCTGAATACTGACTGTACCTTGCTATTTTGCTTGCTAGCCTTGCCCGTTGATAGGTAACCGGATCAAGAGAATGCTCAGGCGGCACAAAGCCCGTCTCGACCTCTACTATGAGTGTACCGTCCCCCCTTGTCGCGTACACATCGCAGACCAGTGAATCCAGTCCGCGTTCGACGTCAACGGTATAACCCTTTTTTATAAGGTAGGAGCAGACGACGAGCTCCATAACGCTGTGGTTGGACTTGACAAGAGACCGTCTGTACATTTCCTTGAGTTTATCCCCAACCCGAACCAATTTTTCTCCCTCATTTTCTGTCATGCTGCTTACAAGTAACTCGCTCATCCGATGTATGTCGCTATTGAATTTCAGGCTCAATCTACATGCTATAGGCAATGGTTGAATTTAACCGTATAGGACTCTGAGGAATGAGGGTCCGACAAGTCGTAGTCGTCGGTAGCTTCGTCCCTGGGAGAACTGAATGAGTAGTCTCTCCATGTTCGGCAAAAAATGGCAGAATAAAATGTTTTGCACGGGTATCGTGGCAAATGTTGTCTTATCCATAAAAGCAAAACCTCCTCCTGGGTTTATATCCTATTGACTGCTTCCATCTTTTTCTGGCTTCCCCCAGCCGGTGTTAATGGCATCTACGAGGGTGCACCTTATGCGCTCAAACCATGGCCTCACGACCATCCGGAACTTTACGAGGGTAGCACAGGTCCCGGTAGCGCCAACCCGTTCAGTCGCGCCGGTAGCGGTTTTTAAACGGTTACGGGAGGGGTGTTAAGCGTAGCGATGAAGCCCTTTGATCACGCGCGACACCTGTGTCAGGTCCTTTTCCGTGATTACCGTGTGCGCCTCCTTCGTGACAATGGGCTGTGCATTGAAGGCAATTCTATGATCGACCATTTTGAAAAGGTCGAGGTCATTTGCGCCGTCTACTACAGCAACCTTTTTGTGGCTTTCAAGGAGCCCTCCGAAGGCGCTTCTAAGTATCAGGGATTTGTTTGCGTTAACGAGTAGACCGTACCCGATGAGTTTCCCATTGTGGAAAACCAGCTGATTTGAAAATACATGGTCTAGGCCGAGTTCTTCCTTTACTCTTTCTCCGAGAAGAGAAAAACCGCCGGAAACGCCAACGATGATCGCGTCCATATCTTTGATCTCTTTTATCGCCTCATCCGCACCCTTCATAAGGGGTAACGAGTTGGCTATCCTCACGCATTCTTCATACCTTACTCCCTTCACCAGTTCGACTCTCTGTTTCAGACCTTCTTCCCAGTCTATTTCCCCCTTTATGCCCGCGTACGTTATTTTGCGCGCTTCCTCTTCGCGTCCGACAAGGGCTGCGAGTGAGGGAAGAAACTCTCCATCTACAAGGACCCCTTCAACATCGAAGACCACTATCAGTTTACGACACCAACAGGATGGTCATCATCATGGCCATCCCTGTTAATAAGCGTAGGTAAAGGATGAGGCGACAGGCGAAGGTCGGAATCTTTCGTTTTGCGTTCGGGTACATGTAGGCGCATGGTGTCAGGAGTTATCTTTATAGTTGAAAGTGCTAACTTAGGATGCATTGAAGCTCTACGCACACTATGTCTTCTCTCTAGGCCTCACAGTTGCACTCTTTTCAGCTCTTTCTTCCGCACTTGCATCCCCTTTTCCACAAGAACTTCTGATACCTGCGCTTGTAATGCTGTTAGTGTTGAGCATACTTACGAACAGGCTCATAGACTTTCTCGGTCATGAGCTCAGGGGTGGCTACGTGTCGCGCTCGCCAAGAACACATACATGGGCGCGAGCAGGCATCCTAGGGACTGTCATCGCTTGCGCCGTCGCAGTTGCATTCCCCTTACTATATGCGGCGATGATTAATGGTGACGCGACCATTCATGATGCATTTGTCCTTCCCTATTACCTCAAGATTTTTCTTGCTTACTTCCCTTTTCTCGGATTCATGGGAGGGGAAGCACATGTGTTTCTTGATGCCTTTACCGAAAGGGGGGTTTTTAGGAAAAGACGCGGTAAGTGGCAGAGACAGGCGTGGGCTCACTTCGGCTACGACAGTCCCGTCGCAAATGGGATCGCGTCCGTCGCAGGCGTCGTAATGCTTGCAGTTGGCGTTATCTACCTCTTATAGTAATTTTCACGGTTTGTCGGAAAAATCGGATATTCAGGGTGGGAGCAGCTGACAATGTAGAGTCTGGGTGAGTCAGTGCTTAACAATAGCTGAATAGTTGTGACAATTTTCAGAAAGATTAATATAAAAGTGGCTAAAGTGCTTACATGATTTTTATGAGCCTTGCCGCTATTCAGGGTGACGCATTGCTTTTCCGCGCCTTTGTTGCGGTTGTCTTTATTGGAATGATTGCTGCTTTGATGTACGACCTTTTGCGAGGTGGCAAGTATGAATTCTACCGCAGCGAAATGAGGTGGAGAATGTCCATGTTTGGCGGGTCCGGGATACAGAAGCCTCCAGGAAGTTTAGTCTTTGGAGCTTTCGTGACTGACGTACTCGGTGCCAGACCACTCATGGAGTGCAGGAGCGAGACCGGTAGATGGTCGTCGCACCTGATGATGGAATGGGGTTTTCTTCTTACAGTCCTTGTTGCTGTGATCAGATTCTTCTTCTACCCCGCCTTCGCTCCGCTTGCGCCGCTTAACCCGCTTGCGGTAATTTCCAACCTGGGTTTCGCGATGATGCTCCTCGGCCTGCTCTGGTATCTGTTTCTAAGAGTAAACGTGGTGTATGAAAGAAACTCCGTCACCAGGTTCACACCGGCCGACCGGTTTCTTTTCGGCATGTTTGCATACTCGGCAACAGCTGTGCTTTATGAAGTTGTGTATTATATATCGCCTGGGGGTTTTTCGTTTATTTTCATGATCCTTTATGCCCTCGGAACCTTCTACTTCTTCTTGTCGGCACCTTGGAGCAAGTTTTCTCACATCTTCTATAAAGGCGCCTACAATGTGCAACAGAGGATTCTCCAGAGTCAGGGGCTGGTTCATACCCCCCCGCCTGCAAGTGTCTCGTATATCAAGCGGAGGGAGTGATCGGCGTTGCCAACCTTCGTTTACATGTCGATGTGTGATGGATGTGGAAAGTGTGTGGACATCTGTCCGAGCGACATTATGCACATAGACCCGGAGATGCGGCGCGCCTACAACATAGAGCCTGAAATGTGTTGGGAGTGTTATTCGTGTGTGAAGTATTGTCCAATGCACGCGATCGACGTTAGAAGCTATGCGGACTTTAACCCCCTTGGGCACACCGTTGGGGTACTAAGAGAGCCCGACAAGGGCGCGATTTCATGGAAGGTAAGGTTCAGAGACGGTAAAACCAAGTACTTCGTCTTTCCAGTGCGAACCACAGCGGAGGGTACGATTCCGCCGGCGCACTCTCTTCCGGAGCCCGAGCCGGCAAGTCTTGAATCGCAGCTCCTTTCACACGAACCCGATAAGCTGTTTGTCGGGTCGCTTCCCGAGCTCAAGCGAGGTGTTAAGCGTTGAGCATACGGGTTTCCGGAAAGACACAACTTGTCGACACCGACATCCTGATTATAGGAGGGGGTTTCGCGGGCTGCGGCGCTGCATATGAAGCAAAGTACTGGGGAAGAAAACTCAAGGTAACAGTTGTGGAAAAGGCCAACATCGAGCGCAGCGGGGCTGTTGCCCATGGACTTTCGGCGATAAACCTCTATGTTGGCATGCGGTGGAATGAGAACAACCCAGAGGATTTTGTGCGATACGCCCGCTCGGACCTTGTCGGTCTCGTAAGGGAGGACCTGCTTTACGATATAGCGAGACACGTGGATTCGACCGTGCACCTCTTCGAGGAGTGGGGACTACCCATGATTTACGACGAAAAGACAGGGCACTACAAAAGAGAAGGTCGCTGGCAGATAATGATACACGGCGAATCTTACAAACCCATTGTGGCCGAGGCCGCGCGTCGGTCCGCGGACGAAGTGTACAACCGCGTTATGGTCACCCACCTCCTCACAGACCCGGCAAACCGGAACAGGATCGCAGGTGCGGTGGGCTTCAGTGTCAGAGATGGTCGGTTTTACGTGTTCAGGGCAAAGGCGGTGATAGTTGCCGCCGGAGGGGCTTCGCATATCTACAGGCCTCGCTCGATTGGCGAGGGAGCTGGAAGGACCTGGTACCCGCCTTGGAATAACGGTTCGGCTTATGCCCTTGTAATACAGACGGGCGCGACGATGACCCAGCTTGAGAACAAGCTTGTGGTTACAAGATTCAAGGACGGATACGGTCCAGTGGGCTTTTATTTCCTTGCCCTCAAAGCCGTGGCCACTAACGTATACGGTGAGGAATATGAGAAGACAAAGTTTGAAGATCTTAGGAAGCTTGTTGGTAAGTGGGCGGATGCGAAGCCCCTACCTACCTGCTTTAGAAACCACATAATGCTACAGGAGATAAAGGAGGGGCGCGGCCCAATTTATATACACACTGAAAGGGTCACGAGTACGCCCGAAGCCGAGGAAGCGGCCTGGGAGGACTTCCTTGATATGACAATTGGCCAGGTCTCGATGTGGGCAGCAAACAACATAGACCCGAAGGAAAAACCCTCCGAGCTCATGACTTCGGAGCCGTATGTAATGGGGTCGCATGCGGTCGGCGCTGGCGCTTGGGTTAGTGGCCCCGCGGATGTCGCGCCAAAGGAGTACTTCTGGGGTTACAACAGGATGACAACCGTCGAAGGGCTTTTCGGCGCGGGTGACACGGTGGGCGGCAGCCCCCATAAGTTTTCCAGCGGGTCTTTCACCGAAGGGCGCTTAGCTGGGAAGGCGGCAGTAAAATACGTCCTCGATCACCCCGATTATACGCCTGCGCTCGACCAGAAAAGGGTGGAAGAGCTCAGGGATATCGTGTTTCGTCCGCTCGACAACTACCATGTAGGAAAGAATATGGTCGTAAAAGGTAGCGTCGCGCCGAACTACATATTCCCGAATCAGGGACTGAACAGACTCGAAAAACTGATGGACGAATATGCAGGGGGAGTGAGTACGTTTTATGTGACCAACGAGTTTCTGCTAAACCGTGCCCTCGAGCTTCTCGGCTATCTGAAGCAGGATCTTGGAAGTGTTGCAGCAGAGAACCTGCACCATCTTCAGCGTGCCTGGGAGCTCAGCCACAGGGTGACAGTAGCCGAGGCGGTGGTGCGACATACACTCTTCAGAAGGGAAACCAGGTGGCCCGGCTACTATTACAGGGCGGACTACCCAAAAATAGATGACGACAACTGGTTCGTGTTTACTCTTTCTCGGTATGACCCAGCTTCCGGAGACTGGCAAATGGAAACAAAGCCCGTAATCAGGATAGTGGAGTGAGAAGAGTTGATACCGCAGCCCTACGGTGGAAAGCTAGTAATTAGGCTTGCAACCGAGAAAGAGTCAAAGAGGCTGGCCGAGGCAACTGACATACCCGTTCTCGATACGCCATTGGACCAAGTGTATGATGCCCATAAGATCGCAATCGGCGCATACTCTCCGCTCGAAGGATTCATGGGACAGGAAGACTATCTGTCTGTAATACACAGAAACAGACTTTCAAACGATCTTCCTTGGACCATGCCAATACTTCTTCTTCCCACTTTAAAGGGTGATATGGTGGTGAACGCTTCCGATGAGGTCGCGATACCAGACCTATCTGGCAAACCTTTCGCGCTTCTTAAGGTAGAGGAAGTGTACAGGGTAAACAAGTCGGAGTTTGCGCAGTCGGTTTACGGCACAGTTGACAACGCGCATCCGAACGTCGCCGACCTTGTGTTGATGGGGGACACCGCAATCGGCGGAAGAATTACGGCATTCAGAGAGCTGGAACTTCCTGCAAAATCGTACGAGCTTACGCCATCGCAGACACGCGAACACTTTCAAAAGATGGGCTGGAAGAGCGTTGCCGCCTACCAGGCGAGAAACCCGCCGCACCTTGCCCATGAATACATACAAAGGGTCACGCTCGAAAGGGATGATGTCGATGCCCTTTTCATTCAGCCTATAGTGGGAAAGCTGAAAAAGGGTGACTACAGGACGGATGTCATCATGCGGGCGTACTCGGAGTTTGTGACCAATTACTACCCGAGCGGAAGGGTGCTTCTTGGTTCCTTTTCCATCTCGATGCGCTACGCCGGTCCCAAGGCCGTGTTGTTTTATGCAATAGTAAGAAGAAACTACGGCTGTTCCCACTACATTGTGGGCAGGGACCAGGCCGGCGTGGGCAGCTACTATGACCCTTACGCGGGTCACAGAATATTCGACCAGTATGACGTGGGTGTTGTGCCGCTAAGATATCACGAGACCTTTTACTGCAAGAAGTGTGCCACCATGGTTTCTGAAAAGACTTGCCCGCACTCAAAGGAGTACAGGATGAGCACAAGTCAGACCATGATCAGGCAGCTTATTAGAGAAGGAAAGGAGTTACCACGGGAGATACTGAGACCGGAGGTTGCTGAGATTCTGAGAAGTGGTCAAGTAATAAACGAGTGAGTGCTTTTGGGTGGATTTAAGCTTGCAGCGGTAAGCGACATCCACTCGCCCAGGCATCTTGCCGAATTCAAGAAGTTACTCGGAGATACAAGAATTCAGGACGCACGAATCCTTATTCTCGCGGGTGATCTCGTTCACAACAATGCACATGGAGAGATTGCTCGCCTACTTAGGGAGATAAAGTCGAAGTACGCCGGCAGGATACTTGCCACTTTCGGTAACAACGAGTTCGAGGGTCACGAAGCAGAATACGCAAGACATGACGGAATTGAGTGGCTCCTCGACGACTCTGTCACGATAGAAGAAAAAGGGGAACCGGTGACCTTTGTGGGATCAAAGGGGGTAAGGGACCGCATTACTCCCTGGCTTGTGGTTGGCCTTACGCCCAACCCTGACCTTGAGGGTACAAAGAGGCTTTATGAGGAAAGATTGGTAAGGCTGGAAAAACTTCTCGGGTCAAGCGATAATGTGGTGGTCTTTACACACTTTGCCCCAACGTTTGACACCCTCTTAGGAGAAGACCCATCAGGCTATGAAGAGCTCGGTTCGCTCAGGATGCAGGCTCTTATGAAAAAGTATGCCCCCTCCGTGTGGATTCACGGCCACTCGCATCTGAGTCGGGTTCATATGGCGCACATAGGAGCCACACGCGTGTACAACGTGGCGCTTCCTGCAACACATTCGATAACGTTCATTGACATCTGAGCGTAACCGAGAGTCATGACGAGCGCGGATTCGCAATTAACCACGAAGACGGTCTGATTTTTCCCTTACTGCGCTACAAGCTAAGTGAATTTTCTTTGCAGGACGCATGTCATGCAGTGGGCACCGCCGTACCCCCCAGTTATCTCCTGTAGCTGCACCGTAACCGTTTCCACACCAAGCTCGTCAAACTCCTTCTTTCTTGGGAACAACGTACCTGAATGTCTGAGGCTAGCGTATTCCTTTTTCACCTGCTCAAAAAGCGCAGAATACCGGTGCGGATTTTCGGTTGCCTTCTGCTGTAACTTGTTCATTACCTTTGGTGCAACTTTTTCCGCCTCAACTGCGAGTATCCGCCTGTCGCGCAGACACAGAAAGTTCGAAGCGTAGCACATCTGCTCTAACGTGGTTATGGGAACGATGGTGAAGCCCTGAACTCTGAGATAGTCATAAAGGGATGTGATCGCGTCCTTTGTATAAACGCCATCAGCAGACCTTCTGTACACTTCCACCTTTGCCCGCCTGAGAAGCACTTTGCAACCCACGGCTATGTCAGGTCCTGCCAGATTTAGGTACGTATCCAGATGCATGTTCACCATGGGGTCGGGCTCGTCCTCCGGTATCAGGGGATGAAAGGGCTGATGAACAATGGCCACCTCGTGAAACCCTATACCGGATCTGAGGATCTGGTTTACACCACTACGGTTTGTTCTGTCGCCGATGCCGAGCATTGCAAACCTGTCAGCCGGGATAAAGTCTCCTCCTTCGAATACACCAGGTGTCTCCACCCTCCAGGCGACCGCCTTTCCCGCTGCCTCGAGTACCATACCGGTGATAAGCGGCTCCATACGCCTCTGAGGCTTAGACATGCGTCCAATGACTATGCCCTTGTCAGTTACCGCTTGCTGGTCGCGCATGAACACAAGGTTTGCAAGCGGCACGTCGAGGACTGGTCTCGGGTAGATTGTACGCTCTCCCTTACCCTGAGTGAGATTGATGCTAGGCCTCAGTATCATTATGTTGAAGAGCGTTTCCGGGTCGAGTTCGTTCAAACTCGCAGCAAACTCTCTTTCAGCTTTTCTCACTTCCATGTGCGGTCCTCTGAATTTTACGACGTGCAAGGCATGGCTGCGTACCTTTTCTGCCAGTTCGGGCTTTTCTCGAATTAAGTCTGTTGCGAGCCTTTTGAACCTATGCACTCTTATCCCTTCGGTCTCGAGCGTGTGCTCAAGCGTCATGTGTTCATACACAGCCTCGTCCATGCTGAAAGAGCGCTCGTAAAGAAAGGAGAAGGGTTCGAGTAGACCGAAGAACATTTCGATCCCTGGTCTGTGAACCACCACCTCCTGCAGGGGATGCCACTCGGCAACCGCTCTAGAGACCATTTTGTTCGGCACCAATCCGCCGCACCGGTAAAAAGGCTTACGGACGCTTGGTAGTGCTCACCGAATTTGTTTCTTTCCCTGCAGTTGCGTAACCCCGAGCGAGCTGCCTCCTTTAAGTATGAATTAGTGTGCAGCCGTAGTGATTTGCGTAGATTTCTGTACTATTTTACGCAAAGCATTATTAGGATGAGTGTTTTTTTATGTATATGCGCATTCGAACAGCTGCCTCTGTGTTCTTAATCCTGATTTTTTCGGTGTCCGTTGGTGTGTACGCGACCGTTAACCAACTTGCGGTCTCGGCGCAGAGTAGCGCCGCCATAACCGCGTACAAGGTCACAGGAAACGCGAATCTTGCCGCGCCTGGTAGCGAGGGCTTCTGGCAGTCGATACCTTGGACCACGATCCCGCTTTCCGCCAATGTGCCGAATGGTGGACATACACCAGCAATCGACATCAAGGCCGCTTGGAACGGATCAGAGGTGTTTGTGCTTCTCACATGGAACGCCACCAAACCAAGCAACAGGATGTCGAGCGTCTTTTCCCTTGGAGGTGGCCCGTTTGGGTTCCCGCCGATCTGGCCCAATTCCTCGTCGGGCAGTTTCGTCGTCGCTCCCCCGAGAAACGTGGAGGAGAATGTTGTTAAGCAGTACTATGTGAATTCGACGTATTACTCTCAGGACAGGGTGGCCATGATGTGGTATTTGGGAGGCCAGACAGGTACACCCGATGACTGTATGGTTGTAGGGCAGTCGAATGGCGGAGCGCTTCAGTATGGAGGGGCGGCAAATATCTGGGATTTCATGACAGGTGCCACTTGGAACACGACGACACTTTTCCTTCCTCAAATAGGTGCAAAAGAGGTACCCCTTAGTGATTTCTACTCATGGTGGAACAGGAATGTGACATTTACGGGTGTAGACTATACTGCACCGCCCCATGGGTTTGCGCTGAACCTGTACACGAACGCCACAGATCTGTATGAAGTAGGTCTCGGTACTGGCCTTTTCTACAACGATGTTGACACGAACAGGACAAATCCGTACGTGGTTCAGGCCGGCGCGCAGATGGGCTCAGGTTCGTGGACGGTAGAAATGGTGCGCCAGGTTGGTGAGCCTCAGGGGGGAGCCCCGTACCTTGTTAACATAACACCAGGGAACACGTACGACGTAGCCTTTGCTGTGTGGCAGGGCTACCTCGGTGAGAATGCCTTTATAAAATCCATCTCCACTTTCCAGACACTTTACATTTCGAACGAAGCACCACCAAGCGTGGTGCAGCCCGGTCAAGGGCTTGTCGGGCCACTTACTCCCGCCGAGTTTGTAGCCGTCCTTGGTTTTGTGGTGTCGGTAGTGGCGCTCATTGTGATCGGTGTACTTGTCAGGAGGCGCTAGGATTGTCCGAAAAGAAATCCGACGAAAGCAGGAGAAACTTTCTCAAGGCTATGGTGCTCCTTGGGGGCGCAGCCCTCGTTGGTGGGGCCGTGCCCATAGTAAAGTACCTTGAGCCACCTGTTGTCGGTCTTTTATCCTTCCCTACTCTGGAGCTGGTTGATGAAAACGGCAATCCAATAAAGGCATCCCAGCTTCCTGTGAACTCACCGCAGGCGTTTCAGTTCAACTACCCTCTTACGAACGAGCCTAATTTTCTTATAAACCTCGGCGACGAAAATAACCAGCCAGTTCAGGTACCTCAGGCTGAAGTGACCGTGCCGGCTGACGGTTCGAAGTATGTTTTTCCAGGAGGCGTCGGTCCAAACAAGTCCATTGTTGCCTACAGTGCCATCTGTCAACACCTCGGTTGCAAGTACCCGGAGCTTCATTTCTATCCACCAAACTACCCCCCCGCTGAAACCCTGAACGGTCCCATGACCAAGGTGATACATTGTAGCTGCCACGGAAGTACTTACGACCCATATGTGGGAGGGGCAGTTGTGACTGGCCCGACCGTCTACCCACTTCCTAGTGTCGTGCTACAGTGGGACAGCTCGAGCGACGAGCTATATGCGACCAGAATGGTGGGACCGGTGATATACGGCCATTCATCTGACTTGGTAGGTGGAAACCCGCCGAGCGGAAGCGTCACCCAAGTGGTTGACGTGGGGAATCCATTTAGCTGAGGTGGCTGAAATGAGCACAGCCGAAAGATTTGTTAACTGGTGGAGCGACCGGCTGCATATCAAAGATGTTCCCCTTTCAAGGATTCCCGACTATATGTATTCGGTGAACTACTGGCTTGGCTCGATGGTTGCGGCCGCATTCTTCTGGGAAGTGATCACGGGTCTGTTCGAAATACTTTACTATGAGCCGAGCAACCCCTATGGCTCCACCATGAGCATAATACAGAAGGTGCCATACGGCCAACTCCTTATAGGCACGCATCTCTATGGCGCATACCTAATGATTCTTCTTGCGTACATTCATATGTTCAGGAACTACTTTGTCAAGGCGTACAAGAAACCACGTGAAATTCAGTGGATGATCGGCGTAATACTTCTTACTGTGGTGCAGGGCGCCGCGTTCCTCGGCTACAGTATGACAGGCGATATACTTGCGGCCGATGCGGTTGATGTAGGCAGGGGTATCCTGAGTTCTCTACCGCTCGGCAAGGCCCTCGAGCCTCTTGTGTTTGGAAACGGGACGAGCCTAGACCTCTTTTCCCGTCTCCTTGGCTACCACATAATTCTTGTGGCCCTCATTGGCCTCCTCTTCGGCTATCATTTCTATCTTGCTGAAATGAACGGTTTTATGCCCTCACCCAAGCGAGCAAACTACAAAGCACCAGCCATTCTCGACCAGAAGGACCAATCGTTAAACCCGTGGTACCCACGAAACCTGATATACATGCTCGAACTGGTATTCTTCACGTTCGGCATAATAGTCATAGTACCTTCTGTGCTTATGCTCTTACCCAAGGTTCCGATTCTGTTTTCGCCCTATCCGTCTGTGTCTCCAACCAGCGCGCTCGCAAAGACTATACCTGCATATCCACCTTGGTTCTTCCTTTTCATGTACAAGGTGCTCGATTTCAAGCCGCTTTCTCCACTCGACGTGACTATAATCTCCGCCGTAATACCGATCCTTTACTTCCTTCTCGTTCCGGTTCTCGACAGGAGTGACGATCTGCACTTCATGAACAACTGGATCTTCCAGGCGATAGGAATAATCGCGATCGTCAATTTCATACAGGCGAGCGTCTGGGCCGCTCTTGCACCTGGCGTACCAGTCAGTCCAAATGTGTATGTGCCTGTTATAGCCGAGCCCTTTATAGTGATTCTTGTCGGCTTTTATCTTATATCGAAGGGCACGGGCACGCCCACAGTTTCGAAGACCTTGGCTATAACTCTTGTAGCAGTACTGACAGGCGTGTTCACAGTGACTCTCACCACCTATTCACACCTGCTTTCTCTTCAGTTCATACCTGCCGCTGTCACGGGCACTCTCACAAGCGGTTTCTTTGGCACGGTACTGATAAGTGCAAAGGGTTCTTCCCCTTCGTCTAGAAAGGCGTCGGCTGGACACCCGAGGCTCGGCACCGCCTATGCCCTTCTCACGGTTCTCCTTGTCACGGCGGCTGCGCTTGCGGCTGTAATGTGGACCTACAACCCGATCAATCAGGCGCCTTTCTTCGGCCTCGGCCTCGGAAGTCTGCTTCTCATTTTCGCAGAAATGATTGCGATATATCACTACGCGGTGTACACGAAAAGATGAACAGTCGGGCAGATTTTAACAGAATACAGTTCTGGAGAGAAGGCCAGGTGGGTGTAATAGCCCTCGATAACGGGAGACATAACCTGATAGACCAAGCCATGCTCGAGCAGATCTCTTCTGCGCTTGTGGTGGCGAATGGGGACGACAGCGTCAGGGTTCTCGCCATCACCGGTAGCGGACGTTCGTTCTTTTCCGCTGGAGTTGATTGGCGCTCAGTTGGTGACCCAGAAGATTTTATTAAGACCTCTAGGGCGCTCGTCTCCTTGCTCATGTCCGTTGAAAAACCCACCGTGACACTCTTGAACTCACACGCATTTGGCGCCGGACTTGAACTTTCGCTTCTCACTGATCTCCGCTTTGCGCGCACGGGCGCGCTGCTTGCGTTCCCTGAGGGTCGGGCTGGGCTCCCCACGGTGTTTCTTGGGGGATATTTTCTAGGAAGGATCGCGGGGCAGTCGCTTGCGAAAAGGGTCTTTTATCTCGGCGAGGGTGTAACTTCTGATGAAGCCCTCAGGCTAAGTCTCGTGGATCGCGTTTTACCTCGCGCGAACTTTTTCGGGGACGCGCAGTCGGCGCTTTCGGGTCTTCCGTCTTCTGCCGCGGCGCTTTCCGTCATAAAGAGAGTGTTTCAGGATCCGATGGGCATCAGATTCGCCGACGAGGTGGAAAAGAAATTTGTATCAGAATACCTTAGACGGCCTTCCAGTGAAAGGGAAGAGAGTACTTCATCGGTCGAAAGGATGAGGGCGGAGATCGCAGGAGCCTCAGAGGATGGACGATGCTCTTGAAGCCAAAACCCGAAACCTACAGGCCGCAGTCGGCTGGCGGGTACGTTCTGCTTCTGTTCGGGTTTGCTTTCTTGTTACAGGTAGTTTTGCAGCAACTTTTTGTAAGGCTTCTACCTTATCTCTTTGCACTCAGCCTTCCTCAGTCCTCAGTTCGGGTGGTGCTTGCAACGGCCTCCGCGGCAACCGGCACCTCCGCGCTGCTTGGCGTGTTCGCACTGCTTGCCCTTGGATTGGGCAGCCTTAAGTACGTGCGCAGCCTTGCTCTGGTCTTCTTCCTGCTTGCGTCGTCATTTGCACTCATGGACGGAATAAGGCTTACGGTACCATCAAATGTATTTACTCAGGTTTACGGCTCTGCAGTCTGGCTTTTCCTCTCGCTTCTTTCTGAGCTGCTCGTGCTTGTTATCTCGCTTTATCTTCTTATCAGGTCTGTGAGGGGTCGAGCGCACGTCTCACCGATGTCGCGTGCAGGCGTTGCGCTTTCTTCGGCAGCTGTGTTTGTCATGCTTTTTTATTACTTTACAAGCGTGCTCATTGCACGCGGAATTCTTCCTTTAGTAGGCATGACAGGTTCTCTAGTGGGCGACGTTTTCAACGCAGTTATCCTTGCCATCGGCACATCCGTGGTGTTTATGGGGGTGCACCAACTTCTCAGGCTGGGTGGCAGGCAGAAGATTTTTCCCCTGTTTCTTGGTTTAGCCTTTGTTCTCGTTCTCTGGTACTCGCTTTACGGTAGTTTCTTTTCGTCAAAAATTCTGGAGCTCACTTGGGAAACATCCTTCGGTGCGCCTCTACCCGCACCGGAGTCACTTGTATTCGGTTTCTTTGCGGGTGTGTTCACCGGTGCATCCATGGTCCTAGCTATCGCGCGCAGAAGCACTATGGATGCACTTGCATTTCTCGGTTTTGTCTCACTCTTTTCTTCGTTATTTCTTGCGAGCTCTCTCACACTTTACCTGGAAGCAACGGTTATAGGGCTTGTGTGCTACAGCATACCGGGCGGTGGAAAAAATTTTGGAATATGACGCGATTGTCATTGGTGCGGGACACAATGGACTGGTCGCCGCAAACTACTTGGCAAGGAAGGGTATGAAGGTTGGAGTGTTCGAGCGGCGTAGTGTGGTCGGTGGATGTTGCACAACCGAGGCTCCGTTTAGTAAGGCTAGGGACTTTATGGTCAATGCAGGTGCGATAGACCATATACTGATACACGGAACATCTATAATCCGCGACCTAGAGCTCGAAAAGTACGGCCTAAAGTACGTACGGCTTGAGCCAATGTTCGAGGTGCCATTTGAAGAGGGAAGGAACGTGGTGTTCTACAGTGACCTCAAAAAGACGGTGGGCGTGTTTGAGCAATTTTCAAAGAGGGACGCGCAGCGTTATGAAACGCTTGTAAGAGAGTGGTTGAGAGAGGAGGAGCTCCTTAGGTCGCTTATGCTGGACGCCCCTCCAAGAATAAGTGAACTTTTTGGAGTGAACATTCGCTCGCTCGGAAGGTTTCTGTCCCGGTCGTCGCTCCTTGGTGCGATACCCGCTGCGACGCATGTAGATTTCGACTCAATGATAAGGACAGTAGTAGTGCCCGCAAACCAGCTTCTGAAGGAGGAGTTCGAAGACGAACACATTCGAGTTGCACTCTCTGCACTCTTTTCGCTGATCTTTTCCACAATGTCACCAAGCCTGCCCAGCTCCGGCCTCATGGTGATAATGCACACAATGCTTTACAAGACAGGGCTTCACCGGCCAGTGGGAGGATCGGGTATGCTGCCGCTTGCACTTGTCAAGGCGCTTGAATCACTCGGTGGCTCGGTGTTCACGAACTCAGAGGTGAGAAGAATAGTTGTCAAGGGAATGAGCGTTATGGGCGTTGAGCTTTCAAGTGGCGAGTTCATAGGCGCAAGGGTAGTGGTGAGTAACGTTGATGCGAAACGCACGCTGACCAAGCTCGTCGAGCCCGACCTTATATCGTCTGAGCTCAAAAGAAAGCTCGAGAACCTACGGATCACGTCGTACGGAATGACTTTTCATGCAGCCCTGAACTCTCTCCCAAAGATGAACAAAGATGCGGCACTCCTACAGGCGGGCAAGCTCATAGTGCCTGATACGATAGAGGCAATTGAGAGTGCATACTACATCGCGAATTCGACACACAGACTTTCTCCCATACCGCTACTTGCCGTGAACTTTCCCACCACCTATGACCCATCCCTTGCTCCCCTTGACAGACATGTATTGTATTCATGGGCCCAGTTCGTCCCGGATAACTCTCCCATGATATGGGAAGAGGGATATTCCGAGTTTAGGGAAGATGCCGAGGCAAAGATAAAAAGGAGGCTGTTTGAACGTTGGCCCGATTTGGAAAGAATGATAGTTGATACGTTCACGGAGACTCCTGGCGACCTCGAGCAGAGACTCTGGATACAGAGGGGAAATACGCAGCACATAGATCCCACGCTCGATCAACTGTACTATTACAGGCCAACGCCCGAGCTCTCACAGTACAAATCTCCAATCAAAGGTCTTTACCTAACTGGAGCCGCCACACATCCCGGAGGCGGTATTTCAGGGATGCCAGGCCACAATACAGCAAAGGTAATACTGCGTGATGTCGCAAACATCTGAGGCTTGAGGCATATAAACATGAACTTGGTCGACCTTCTTACCCTCGAGCACGCGGCCCTCAGAGTTCACTTTGGCTACTTTTATCAGGGAAGAGCGGAAAAGTTGTACGAGGTGGCAGAGTTTGTCATAAGTTGCCATGCGCGCGTCGAAGACGCAGTTGTGTTCCCGGGCCTCAGGCAGCTACTCTCAAGGAGAGGAATTGGTAAGGGGCTTCAGGCACTGGACAGGCTCTCCGCCGACCACAAGATGATAAGTACTCTCTACGAAAACCTGAGGAAGTGGACCGTTGAGGGTGAGGCCGAGCTGGTCTCGAAGAGAGGTCTTATGTTTGCCCAGATCACACAGTCTCACAACACAAACGAAGAGATTCTCATCTTTCCCTACTGGTCAGGCCTAGATAAGGAGGAACGGTCTGCTGCCCTTGAACTTACAAAAAGCATTATTAAGGAGTATGGTCTAGAAAGGTACTACGCTGTCACAGGAATCTCAAGTTCTGCGTTCGAGCATGTAAACGAAGACTAAAAAAATTAAAAAAAGAAGGGGATCACGGCGAGTACTTTGCGAACGCCGAAAGGTGCTCGAACGATGCTGGGGCGCCTATCGCAAGTGCGAACAGTCCGAAGAGCACGGCGAAGACTATGAATGCAACAGCGGTTGCCTTCGACGGTCTAAAAGTCGCCGGTATCGAAAGGAAGCCTGCGAGCGCACCCATTATATACAGACCCGCGGCTATAGTAGGCTCAGATGTCATACCGCGCACGAGTATCCCGTAGGCATCGATGAGCCCCCAGATTCCCATGATTCCTCCGAATATGGAGAGCGGCTTCAGGTCAAACCCTTTTGCCACTGCTACCGCACCCGAAAGAAGCAAGAAACCGTAGGCCGTATAGATTTCGCCAAAAAGTATGTTGTAGCTACTAACGAGGGGCCAGACCATGATCATCCAGAGACCAGTGATTGCTACAAACGCTCCTATTGCACCGAGTGTTATCACAGACGTATCCAGTTTGAATACGGTGGGAGTAGAGAAGCTCACAGTGGTCGAGCCAGCTGGCTGTGTGTGCGCTCCCTTCGATGCGCTCACCCAGAAGTAGTACGCCAAGAGAAAGGCGCTCACTGCCGTCATCCAAAGCATCCCAGCCAAGGGATCTATCATTGCTTTTTTCACCTGGTTACTATATCACCGAGAACTCTTTAAGGGTGTGTGTGTATAAGGCCGGATGTCAACACTTTAATATGAATTATGTTAGCAGAACAATACAAATGTACGCAAATATTCAGAAATTCTTTTAAATTAACGTGAAAAAAAAGAACAGTGAAGATACTGTTTGTTGTTATTGTTGGCGCCTTGATTTTTGGCACTTTCTTTTTCGCGTTTGCATTTCCTAACCATGAAGCGACAGAGACCTGGAAGTTTCCGCCGGTCGGCAGGAAAATTTTCCTCAATGTGTCAGTGGGGTCGCTGAACATACTACCGGGCAACTCGTCCTCGATATACGTCGTTGTGGTACAGAGCGGAAACGGGTTTCTTGCGTCTTTTGCAAGGCTAAAGTTTTCAGCAAGCTTTGCGAACGGGACGCTTGACATCACTGAATCTATTTCGCCTCGAAACCTGTGGCCAAGCCAGGTTCAAATCCTTGTTTACCTGCCACTCGGTGGTTTTGTGGCGATTAATGTATTGAAGCAAACTGGCAACGTGTATGTTCACTATACATCTCTTGATGATCTATTCGTCAAGGTGCGCACGGGTGACGTAGGGGTATACCTACCGTCTGGCCGAGAAATAACGGTAGAAGTAAACGCCGGAAGCGTGTATCTTGCTCTTGCTAGCTCGGGCGCCGTGAACATAAGCACGGGCACAGGCGCGGTCACATTTCGTGCACACACACTAGGGTGCGCACCCGTCACGATAAACACGATAACAGGACGGATAATTTTCAACACCTCCGCCATGCAGTCTTTCCGGCTCAACGCGAGCACCGTGAACGGTCAGATTGTGTTAGGTGGCGGAAGGACTGACTACAGCACAGTGTACCAGGCGCCAAACTCTGTTTCTATCAGTTCCGGTTCTGGATGTGCAGACGTCGAGATAGGAAGCGTCGATGGAAGCATCTATGTTCAGGCATAATTCCTGTTTCGCACGCAAAAACTCTTATACCACTATGTTTTGTTTGATATATCATGCAGGTATTCCCGAAGATTCTGGTAGCCTATGACGGCTCCGAAAATGCCACAAGAGCGCTAAGGCTCGGTGCGCGTATTGCTAAGCTTCAGGAATCGGCGCTTACCGTTATAAACGTCTACACTTTTGCGCTACTTTACACCTCACCTGATTTCTCTCCCACGGGTGAGACCATTCAGGCACTCGAGGGTGCACTCAGGGAAAAGGCCCAGGAGATCGTGGATAGGGGGGTGGAAATCGCGCGCGAAGAGGGTGTGACCGCCAAAGGGGAGGTTGCGGATTCTGAGTCTGAAGTTGAGGGAATCCTGGATTTCGCGGAAAAGGGGAAGTTTGACCTGATCGTCATCGGTTCGAGGGGACTTACCGGGTTCAAGAAACTGGTACTCGGTAGCGTGTCAAGCGGTGTTGTTTCACACTCTACCATACCCGTGTTGATTGTCAAGTAAGGTAACACGGGTTTCATTCTACATAGGCGGTGCAGGTGTGCATCTGTACACCTGTCGCACGAGTGGTGGAGCCTGGACTCCAGCGCATCACCTAGGGACCTCACGAGTTCATCGGCCCCGCTCCACTCCGCTTCGCCCCCTCGTGTCAGGACACACCCACCGAGCAGTGATGGTAGGACTGTGCGGTCCCGCCACTCCCGCTCGGGAGCGCCCTCTATCCCCGGTTCAACATGTTTCCTTTTTCCCACCCCACAGTGTACCTGAACCTGAGCCGCCTGACCAGTCGAGTCCGCACCCATAGAATTCGAACACGACTTCTCTATTCAGGTCTTTGCTCTCCCACCCATGCCTCGAGCACAGCGATGATGAGCAGTATGGGTCGAGCTTCTTTACTCTGGTTACCCCCATTTTTTTGAGTATCCTTGCGATTGAGCGCCAGTCACTCCTCGAAATCCCGCGGTTTCGCACACGCGAGCGGGTGTACATGCTCTCTTTGGGGAGCTCCTCGAGGCCACACTCCCCGTGACCGACTGGACGACGCGTGCAATTTCGAGCTGGTGTTTTCTTGTATGGTTACGCTCTCTTTTTGAGTACTTCGCAAGCACCCTCGTTTCTTTTTTCGAAGGAGGCGATGTGTATGGAGGCGAGTCTGGAGGTGTCTAGTGTGGTTGCGTGGGTTTCAGCTGTCCCCACAGTCTGTCAACCTCGCTTTTGGGGTAGTGCACCCATGTGTAGCCTGACGGCTCTTATGATTCCCCGTCCTGCCACTTCCAGAGGGTCTTCGTGGATATGCCAAACATTCTCGCCATACCTTTCGGGCGCAGGAACTCTTCCACCAACAAACGGATTAAGGAGAACAACTGGTATTTGAACCGGTCTAACCTGAAACCCATGAAAAGGGGTTTCGGGTGACAGCGCTTTTGACCTCTTGGCGATAAAGCGATTCGTAGAGAGGTGAGGTAAAGAGGGTCCTTGGCTAAATGATGTGGGCATCAACACACATTTGTATGAATTTCAACAAATAGCATTAAAAGTGTCGGTAGACCAAAATGATATGGTGAAGTTTATGCCTTTAAGCGTGATAGATACAAAGCCAAAAAGAATTGTAATCGACGCAAGAAGAAGCTCGAGGCGACTGCCTAGTTATATCAGAAAGGCTCTAAACCTGAGTCAGCCGGGGGATCTCGTCGAGATTTTGCTGTTGCAGCCTGTGTCTCAATCCATACTTGAAGTCAACGTAGATGGAAGGGGTTTTCACGTGATCAGGATGAATCACGAGCCTGACGATGTTTATAGTTATCTTCTTGAACGGGTTTAGATGCTGTCTTTGAATGTGTACCTCCGACCGCGCCACGCGGCCTCTTTTTTCCTTCTTAGAGCGACCGACCACAGTATACCAAGAAAAACAGCTTCTGCAAACGGAAACAGAAAAGAAAACAGCCTCCGTGTACCAAGTCTCGAAGACGAATAGATGGTGAAAAAAAGCGACTCGCCGTAGCCAAGGAGACCGGATGCAAGAAGGAGTATTCTGAGTGTGCCAGCGCAGAAGGGAACAAGGGTTAGTGCAATAAGTGGTATGAAAAATAGCACGCTAAGGGCGAAGGTAAAGCCGTATGCCAGCCTCGGATGAGCGGCGACTGAAGGAACCGCGATCCTTTCAAGAGCACGGCGTCCGGCGTCAAATCCCCCTCCCCATTCGGCCGAAATAAGCCGGACGCCGTTTGTAAGTCCTATTCGAAGACCCATTTCCTTCGCGATTCTACCAAGCGCCCGATCTTCGACCACGTCGCCTTTAACCGATGCGTGCCCACCCGCCCTTTGGTAAGCTTCCCGCCTAATCAGGATGAAACTTCCGAAGAAGTACGCCGATTTGCTGTCTGGTTTGTTAACGCGGTCAGGTGGAAGGAATGAGCTAAGAAGACCGAAGTAAAAGGGCGATGAGATTTTCTGCCAAAAAGTGGGAGTTCTAAGTAGCCCCATTGACGAAAGTGCGTCCAGAGAATTTTCTTTAGCATGTCTGAGAGCGCCACACAAGGTGCCCCACGAAAGCCTTGTGTCAGCGTCTACAAATAGAAGCCACTCACCGCGCGCCTCAAGAGAACCAAGATGACACGAATAGCTCTTTCCACTCCAGCCTGGTTCTGGTCCTTTCGAGCGCACGAGTCGGATCCTTTCTGTGGTCGCAGTCAGGTTATCCACCACATTCGCGGTCGAGTCTGTGGAAGCATCGTCTACGACAATCACTTCTAGGATTTCCGGCTGTGCTAGAAGCGATTTGAGACAACCGTCAATATTGTAAGCCTCATTTCTAGTTGCGACAATGGCGCTTACGGTTGGGGGCTGTCCAGCGCAGGGCGACAGTTTCGGTATCCTTGCGTTGCCGGTAACAAGCCTGTACAGGAGAAGGAACCACACTCCGGATGCGATAAGAGCAAGAGCTGATGCAAAGAGAAGTAGAAGAAACTGTGGTGCCAATTTTTTGGCGCTCTAGACATGTTTTGAGGGAATCCCTGCTTTCACGAGCTCATCTAGCTCGAGAAGCCTTTCAATTTCTTGGTCGTCGTAGCCGAGTTCGTGAAGTGCTTGTCTGATACCCACTCCCTTGACTATCTTCTTCCCCACGACCGATGCTTTGTCGTAGCCAATCACCGGAGAGAGAACGGTAATAAGAGAGGGTGAGTTTTCGGCGTACCATCTCAACTTTTCCTGGTTGGGCTTTATACTTTTCAAAACCACATCTGTCATCTTAGAAAAAGCCTCCGAGAGCAGCCTTATCTGCGACACAAGATTGTACCCAAGAAGCGGAACGCCCATTGCAAGCTCAAATTCTCCGTACATACAGGCCTGTCTGTTTGCTAGGTCCAGCCCTGAGACCTCAGCCGAGGCAAGCATGGCGGCTTCTACGGTCACGGGGTTGGTCTTTCCCGGCATTATACTACTGCCTGCGACTTCCTCTTGCGACGGTATGTCTATCTCGTTGAATCCGGTTACGGGACCAGAAAACATGAGTCTGATATCTTGGGAAAGTCTGTAAAGGTTTGTTGCACTCACCGAAAGCTGAGCACTAAATGCCGCAAGGTCGGTGAGAAGCCGCATTGATCTGAATTTGTTGGTGGAGATCCTGAACTTTAGACCCGTATATTGATTTAGTTCAGACACGACCAGTTCAGCGAAACCGGGTTGTGAGTTGAGTCCGGTGCCTACGGCGGTACCGCCTAGGGGTAGATCGCTTAGAGAATCTACCAGAAACTCTAGGACCTTTGCATCCAGCTTAAAAGCATCGAAATAGGCGCCGAATTCCTGTCCGAGTGTAACCGGAAGGGCGTCACGCAGGTGCGTTCTCCCTGACTTGTATACCCCGGAAAACTTGTCCGAAAGCTCTCCCAATGAGCTCGAAAGAAGCCGCAGCGCAGGCTTAAGGTACTCGGTGTATGCGATTAGTGTAGCCACCCGAATTGCGCTTGGTACGACATCGTTCGAAGACTGGCCCATGTTGACATGGTCATTCGGGTGAACCGGCCTTCCCAGAGTTTCGCTAGCCCTTGCGGCTATCAGCTCATTCAGGTTCATATTAAGCCCTGTACCGGAGCCGGTCTGGTAGACATCCACTTCAACCTTCGAGTCGTAAGTTCCCTGTGCCACCTCATCAGAAGCATCTGCAATTGCCCGTGCGAGATCTTCGGGAAGGAGACCAAGTTTCATGTTAGAAATGGCGGCCCCTTTCTTGAGAAGGGCTAGGCTCCTTATCACTTCTTTCTGAAACCTCGCCCCGGTATTGAGAAACACCTTCTTTGAAGCCTCAACGTATTTCATATCCATGCGTGGCACACCTCTTTGCAGTATTTTAGAGTTTTTAAGTGCCTCTTTTAAGGAAGGCGCACTTTAAGAGCACGATCCGGAACGAGAATGGCTTATTGTGTGTCGTCAATAGGGCTGAGGCACGTAAAGTGTAGCCTTTTAATTTCGAGATTCCTAAGAAAACAGATTGCGGGTCTCAAGATAGTCTGGTTTGCGGCTAATCCTGCCGCCCAGTATCTTGAGGCCATGGGTGAAGCTGTCGAATCCGAATCAAAGGAGTTAGTCTCGCTGAGTGATATAATGGAGAAACACTCGGTTGCGGGTAGGGTAAGCGGCATGTGGCGGGCTATGGTCAACACAGCATCAGTGGCAAGAGAAAACTACCTAAAGGTCAGGCGCAAGATTGAAGACTGCGACACGCTCGTGCAGGACGAGTTTTAAAACACTTCTTTCTCCAACCTCGGTAGAGATGGAGATGCTTCCTGAAAGGAGGATCTACACCACGGACTTTCTACTGTTTCGTTCATGGTCAGACAATCCTATTGAGCGTGCTGTCACTTGGTATGCGAACAGGTGCCTGAGGCGAGCTCTCTCTTCGCAGACACTCAATCTTTACCTTGACGAACCTGACTGGCCCTCCAACCGTGAGAAGGAAGTGCTCAGAAGTTACTTCAGGGTAGTTGGACCAGTCGTGGAAAGACCATGCGAGACACCCAGGGATGAAAACGCCTCGGCATGGTGGAATACCTTCGCGGTGTTCCCCACGTAAGCGTGACGATGAACTGGGAAGCTCCATCCGCAAGGGCGGGGTAGTTCACTTAAGACACTTAAGGATAACATACAATATGAGTGATCTCGAGAAAATCTTGCGCTCTGCCCAAAGGAAGCTTGTTGTCGCAAAAGATCTTCCCGATCTTTCCCGCGCTAATACGGTATTTATACTCTTTGTCGAAGAAGGAAGAGGGGCTGCCGGTGGCCGTGCAGCGGGTTACGGATCGCGCACGATTTCACGGGTTATAGGGTTTCGGCTGGAAAACGGGTCGGAAGCGAAGTTCTTCGATACATCTGACCCCTCGCTTGTACGTACGTTCGAGGTCCCATACAGTGCCACCGCCATGGACATAGTGCTACGTGACGGTAGCGTGGCTGTCGTAAGCGGCATAGTAGACCCCGAACTTGTGCAGACGTACCTAGCGTGCGTCGAAAGAACCTCAGGTACGCAGTAACGTTTTAAACAAGCCCTGAATCGTATACCTACATGGCCCAGAACGGATTTGTGCCAGTAGCTACAGCTGGCGATTTTAAATCACGCAAAATCAAAGGTGTCAGGTTAAACGGTAGGCATTACATTGTGGTAAAACTTGATGACGGCTATGCCTGCCTTGACGGGCTTTGTCCACACGCTCACGGTTTGCTTGCATTTGGGCAGGTGTTCAAGAGATATCTTTATTGTAGCTATCATCAGGCGGTTTTCAACCTCACGAGCGGCGCCCCGCTCCCGGGCTCCCCCACTGAGGTAGCGCTACGGCGTTATCCAGTCAGGGTCGAAGGTGACGTGGTTTACGCACAGCTCACGGACTGACGGAAATCGGACCGGCAAGGGACTTGAAGACCAGATAAAGGCCGTCTTTCGCCTGAATTCATATGAAGCGAGGGCCTACCTAGCCCTGCTAAGGGTTGCTATGGGTCCGAATGAACTTAGCGCAGCAGCTAGGGTGCCAAAGCCAAGGATTTACGACATTTTAGGCTCACTCGTATCAAAGGGGTTCGTAACAAAGGATGGCGACAGGTACGTGGCCCGCTCGCCGCGTTCCGTCCTGGACCTTACGCTCACAGCACTCAGGTCTTCTTTCGAGGCGGAAGAAAGCAGGATAAGGCGTGAGGGAGGTTTCTTGGTTGAGCGGCTGGGTGCGTTTGCAAAAATGGCCACCAGTTCCAGAGGACCCGTTCTTGTAAAGGGCTTAACTGCGATAGCCTCACTGCTTTTTGACGTGCTAGGCACCTCAGCCGAGGTGTGCATAATGCTCAACAAGGCGCTCGAAAGGAGGGAAGATTTTCGTGTGTTGCTGTCCGGCGTTGAGACGAGGTCGAAGGTCACCAAGGTGCTAGTACCTTCGGGGGTGGTTCTTGAGAAAGAGGACTATGAACTAGCGACCCGGTTCGGGGCCGAAATCAGAGCACTCAAGGGTTTCCTAATGGACCTCATGATAACCGATTCACAGGATGTAATAATCGGTTTTCCCGATCCCTTGTCTAGCGATGCAGTCCCTGTTGTAGCGATTCATGTGCATGATGCGTCATTCTGCGCATCCCTCAGAAGATCGTTCGAGCAGGCGTGGGAAATTTCGGATAAGCTTCCTTAACTTGGTACTGATCGACAAGACCTGAAAGCCATCTTTATAAAAATAATGTTGAGGGTTTGGGGAAGCTGTAAAACTTTGACCTTCAGGCAGGAGATACACCGACTTGCCCGAGCGAAGAAGCTTCAATGGCTGGCACTTGGAAATGGTGGGACTCCAAACCAAAAGCTTTAAATCGTGCCTCTGGACCATATCCGCAAATACCCTCGGTGCAAGGGGAATCCACGCCTGTGGACACCGGGGCCTCTGTAACCCTGAAAGGGATCGAGCCTGGTGGAAGAAGCAGGAAGCTCCGAAGCTTTAGCTAAGGAGTAGCTCACATGCCTCGAAGGACCAAGAGTCAAGGAAGCGGGGGTGGCCGAGCCTGGAAAAGGCGCGGGACTTAAGACCATATCAACCTGGTTGGATATCCCGTGCGTAGAGCTACGCGGGTTCGAATCCCGCCCCCCGCATTTTATGGAGATCGAAGGTGTTATCATCGCATTAACAGTGTGCTAATTTTTCTTCCCAAGGTAGAGCTTGATTGTAACGTGTATGGCTGATCACAAGGATGCAAGGGTCTATGTGGTCGGATCCTGCGGGAAGCGCGGCTGCCGGTATCCCTGCCAGGCTTGGGCCTGACACTGGTCAGAAGTTTCCCCGCCGAGATAAGGTATATCAGGGCTTCATCAGAGATTGGTAGGGAGCCTGTCAAGGGCAAGTCTGAACCATACAGCGTAATTTTCTGGTTCCTTTCTGACCTTTTCTTTAAGTTCTGGGAAGCCAACCCATTTTATCTCACTTATCTCAAGCGGGTTAGGCCTGATTTCTCCGTCGTACTTTCCCACTAGTACGTGCAGAAATTCGTGTTCGGTCATGTTGTTGTCGACTGGTTCCTTGTAAATGAATTTGGCTACCTCTCTGAGTTCGCATTCAAAGCCAAGTTCATCCCTTAGCCTTCTTTTCCCCGCTTCGAGGATCCCTTCGCCAGGTCTTGGGTGCCCGTCACAAGTGTTTGTCCAAAGCCCTCCTGAGTGGTACTTCTCCCGTGCCCTTTTTTGAATAAGTGTCTCACCCTTTGAGTTGAAAACAAGTATTGAGAAGGCCCTGTGAAGCTTGCCAGCACGGTGGGCCTCATGCTTTTCAGCCTGACCTATCGGTGAGTCCCACTCGTCTACAAGAATTACAGTTTCATTTGAGCTCAAGTTACGCACCGCTAGTGCCTTTCCGGGCAAGTTTAAAGGACTTTCGCTTTCCTGCGACTTCATGGAAAGATCTAGGGTTACGTTAGGGGTTTGAGGAAGTAGCCAACCTAATTTGCTTTGCTGATGGGATTCACGGACTTTCCGCAACTGGAAGGTTTATATTGAAGTTCACCGTGCTGTCACGTGTACCCTCGGTGCAAGGGGAATCCACGCCTGTGGACACCGGGGCCTCTGTAACCCTGAAGGGGATCGAGCCTGGTGGAAGAAGCAGGAAGCTCCGACTGAGGAGCAGCTCATAGAAAGGTTGGGAGTGCCTTGGCAATGGAAATCAAAAGTGTGGGTATAGACGACGTTGCTTTTTATGTGCCCAAGCTGTACTTGGACATGGAAGAGTTTGCTCAAAGGAGGAGTCTAAACCCGGATCACATAAAAAAGGGTATAGGGATGCTTCAGATGGCGGTTCCGGATACTCACGAAGATGCTGCTACGATGGCTGCTAACGCTGCGCTCACGCTCCTCAGGAAGAGTTCCGTAGAGCCAGCGCAGGTGGGTAGAATATATGTCGGCACCGAGACCATGGAGGACAAGAGTAAACCGATAGCGTCTAAGGTCGTGGGCATGCTAGAAGACGTCTACGGTAGAGGTAGCTTTTCTGGCGTGGATGGAGTGGATCATGTGTTTGCCTGCATTGGGGGCACCTATGCGCTCGAGAATACCCTCGACTGGATAAGGGCCGGACGAAACCGGGGTAGGGTCGGAATCGTGATAGCCACTGATGTCGCAAAGTATGACCTTCTTTCGGAAGGGGAATACACCCAGGGTGCAGGCGCAGTCGCGATGCTGGTTAAAGAAGAACCGAGACTGATAGCTGTTGAGGACGCTGTTGGAACCTGTACCAAAAACGAGAGGGACTTCTACAAACCTCTTGACAGAGAAAACCCAGTGGTTGATGGTAAGTACTCCATAGCCGTCTATCTGGATGCGATGAAATCCGCCTATCTGAACTTCGTGCGCGAGTTTCTTAGGCTTAAAGGGGTTGACCTGCAGCCGGGTGAAGCTCCTAGCGACAGGGCAGACTTTCTCGCATTTCACCTTCCCTTCCCTGAGATGGCAACACAGGCTGCTGCTTATTACTTTATTCATGAATGGCGTGACCTACCAAGATGGCGTGAAATTGAAAAGGAAACTGGTCCGCTTCCTGCCCGGAAAGACTACTCGGTTGAGGAGCTTCTTTCAGAGGAATACAGGCAGTTTCGCAAAAAGTTTACATCATCCACTGCGTTCAAGAAGGTTTATGACGCGAAGGTGTATCCGTCGACGCTTGCAGGACGAAGGATAGGAAATAGCTACTCGGCATCCCTTTACTTTTCTTTTCTGAGCATCCTTGAATCGATGAGGGATTCCCTCGCGGGTAAGAGGATAGGTTTCGCATCTTATGGCAGCGGCTGTAGTGCAAAGGTGTTTTCCGGTGTAATTCAGGAAAGCCATCGCGAAGTGATCCAGAAGCTGAGTCTGTTTAGCTATCTCGACCAGAGAAAGAGGATAGGGTTCGAAGATTATGCAAGACTACATGAGACCAAACCCGGAAGTGGTGAGAGCTTGGTGGCACCCGAAAGCGAGTTTGCAATAGTTGCGGTTGGCAGATCAGACACGGACTACGGTTTCAGGTATTACAAATACGTCTAGGCAGCCCTAATCACGCCGATCCGACTGAGCGGGCTCTTCGAGATGTCACGTTTGTATTCGGTATAGAGTATGCGTGACCTTTTTTTTAACTTAATGGGATTAAGGGGGCCAAAGTCCCCTCCCGTCAGTGAGGGCGGGGTAATTCACCCTAGAGCATCTTTAAAAATGACGTTGAGGGTTTGGGGAAGCAGTAATTCTCAGATGCTTCAGCTGAAAAGTAACTCACTGAAATGGCGCCAATGACGTCTTATGCCTCAAAATTTTCGATAAATGAGTACAAGAGATCTGCGAGTACAAATGAAACCATATTTTCTACGACGATAACGCCTCTTATTGCCACACATGGATCGTGCCTGCCCTTAGCCGTGATCGTTGTCTCTTTCATGGTTTCGAGGTTCACGCTTTTCTGGGGTTTCGGAATGCTTGCGGTTGGTTTAAAGGCGACTCTTAGGACTATAGGCATTCCGTTTGTGATCCCGCCGAGCACCCCTCCGTTATTGTTGGAGAGTGTGATCACACTTCCATTCTTGATGGCAAACTGATCGTTTGCGAGGGAACCTGGCATTCTCGAAATATCGAAGCCAGCTCCAAATTCCACACCCTTTACAGCCGGTATGCTGAAAAGTGCGTGTGAAATCATGCTTTCGACAGAATCGAAGACAGGTTCTCCAAATCCTGCTGGTATACCCGTAGCCACCACTTCAACCACGCCGCCCACGGAGTCGCCGTTGGTCCTCGCGTCCCAGACAACCTTCTTCATCTTTTCCTCGTCCTCTATAATCGGGCATCTTACCTCGCTACGATATGTATTTTCAGCCAGTTCTTTGGCAGTGGGTGCCCTTGAAACCTCAATCGGCCCGATGCTCTTCATATAGGCGTTCACTCTGACGCCCCTTTTCGAAAGCAGTTGCTTTGCCACCCCTCCTGCCATTACCATCGGTGCGGTTATCCTGCCAGAAAGGAACCCTCCTCCCCGGTAGTCGAAAAATCCCCTGTACTTTATGTGCGCCGTGTAGTCGAGATGACCAGGTCTCGGATTTTTGTCCACCTCAGCGTATGTAGATGACTGTACGTCCGTGTTTCTTACAAACACGGTGAGTGCTCCTCCGTTTGTTCTTCCGTTGAACAGTCCGCTGAACACCTCGATTTTGTCCTCCTCTTTTCGCAGCGTCGTGAACACACTCTGGCCTGGCCTCCTCCTGTCCATATCCTGCTGCAGAAGGTTTAGGTCAAGTGGAAAGCCCGGCGGGCATCCATCGATCACTGTGCCCACGCCAAACCCATGAGACTCACCGAATACTGTCATCCTGAGCCTTCTGCCGAATGAGAAACTCATCACAAAATATAGACCTGACATCCTAAAAAGCGTATATGCGTGTAACGCTTATTACTTCGACCGCTCTACCCGAAGCGAGAGATTTGGGAGAAGAACAGCCACGGAAGTCCTCGGTCAAGCTGTATTACGTATTCATTTTGCTTGACAGCGAAAGAGCGGCCGCGTTTATAGAGCGTCTCTCAAAGAACAGGCTGAGCCAAGCTCTTGCCTATTCAGGTGTACCCATAATGGCTGGTCTGTTCATTCTTGCTTTCTATCTTCTGCTAGGCTCTTTCATAGCGAGCCTGACCGAGCCGGCTGTGAGGGCCGTGGTTGGCTCGCTACCGCTTCAATCCTATCTCCTTATTCCCGGCGTGAATCCGTTCGTTCCAGTTTTTTACGGCCTTGTGGCAATCATAGTCGCAGTAACTGTTCACGAGGGCGCGCACGGCGTAGTCGCTTTCAGGGAGGGAGTGAGAGTAGAGGGGGCTGGGGTCATACTGCTTGGTTTTATCCCGGTCGGTGCGTACGTAAGACCTTCGGAAAAGGAACTTGCAACGAAGTCAACCACGCGTAAGCTTTCGATTTACACGGCAGGGGTGGCGCTAAACACGATATTCGCACTGGTATGTCTTGGTCTGCTCGTCGGCCTGATACTGCACTCTGTGACAGTTACCGGGCAGGGCGCTCAGGGAATCGCAGTGTATCAGGTTGGAAAGGGGTCGCCCGCCTACCTTGCAGGTATAAGACCCGGTGACGTCATAACAAAGATACAAAGTTTTCAAATCGCCAACGTTTCCTATCTTTCGTACTTGGAGTCTCACGTGTTCAGGCCGGGTGAAAACGTTACGGTAACGCTCACGGGAGGGCGAATTACACACCTAGTCTTTGAGCCGAGCCCCGTCAACTCTTCCGTGGCAATCATGGGTATATCTCCAATCGATCCTCTGCCCGTTCTGAGGGAGTGGCAAAATCCCCCGAATGTTTTGGTTTATCTTGCTCCGGCAACGTATGGGCCCACCCCACTCAATCCTGCGCTTTCGAGCGTATATCATTCGGCGCTTCCTGCCTGGCAGGATATCGCAAACTTCCTTTTCTGGCTCTGGTGGATCAATATAAACCTCGCAGTGTTCAACGCACTTCCGGTCTACTTGCTTGACGGTGGGCAGGTGAGTAGGGAACTTTTCGTCAGGATTTTTGGCGTGCAGAAAGGTGAGCGTGTTACAGGTGCGGTCTCAGGCCTTGTCCTCTTCCTGCTGATACTTCTTGTTGTCATACCGCGCGCTTTTGTGTAGAAGTATCCATAAAGCCGTAACCTTCGTCAAGAACAAGCTCGGCTATATCGGAGGAGTAGTCAACGATCCTACCCAGATGATAGTGAAGAAGTGAAGCCTTCTGCGTTTCGGGTAGGTCCAGTATGCCTGTTCGCAGTTCCCACCTTTTCTTTGCGACAGAAGCTGCAAGCTCTGCGTCCTTGCTCAGAAAGGACTTAACCGACTGCTCAAGTGCCCTTCCCACAGCGGTCGCCATCTTCTTCGTATCCTCTGTCCGTCTAGGAGACTCTCGGTCAAGTAGTCGGATTTTAGCGGCCGAGGCGGCATGGTCGACGCACCTTTCGAGCATTCTAAACACCATTAGTGAGTCGAATACAACTGTGGTGTCCATATTGAGCTTCGTGAGCTCAAGTGGCTCAGAAAGCGCCTGCCGCAGGATCCTCGAGTAAAACAGGTTAAGCCGATCGGAGTCCTCATCTATCTGTTCAAGCACCTCTTCCTCTACCGGTTTGGTTGTTGTGAATCCTAGTTCGAGTGTAGAGAGGACCAGATTCTTCATCCTTTCGAGTCCGGTTTCTGGCGACACCATTTTGGGCTCTACTTGGATTTCCACTTCTATCACAGTCGGACCTTCTTTTGTTACTTCAAATCCCATGAGCCTCCTTAGGATCTTCCTAACTGAAGATCTGACCAGTTCGTCTATTTCCGTGTCTCCCAAGATAACAAGTCTGTCGTACCCATTAAGATATGCCGCGGTCACAAGCTTTACGGCTTTGTCTGCATCCTCTCCAATTTTGATCTCAAGTGTTTTGCGTCTCACAGTAGGGGGAACGACTATGAGGTTCCCAGACTTGGTCTCGACCACCACGAGCTTGGACTTCGGGCTAATTGCGTGTCTGTTTATCCAGCCCTTAGGTAGTGACAGGGTGTATGTGGATCCTCCTACGAGCTGCACCGAGCGTTCATTCATAAATAATCTAATAACCAGTTAAATAAAAACGAAGCGTTATATAGAGTGGGTTGTTTCTCCGCTCACATACAATTTCTCCAAAACATTCAAAACATATTTTTATTCACACAGACGCTATTGATAGGGGCTGAAATTGCAGGAGACCGGTGATTACGGGGCAGCACTTGCAATAGGGGCAGTCTTCGCCTGCCTTGTCATAGCTGTTTTACTTTTCAGATTGCTTTAACACATTTTTTTGCTTTGTGTTAGGAAAGGCGTACTTCAGAAGCTGGGCGTCCAGCTCAGAATTCTCGACGAACGACTCGAGCTCTCTTATCCTAGAGAGGATAAGTTCGAGATCTGTAAGTGCTCTCAGTCCCTTTGCGGTGAGCGAATAAGTATTGTCATGTTTTTCGATATAGCCCATTCGCTCGCAGAACGCGAGATACCGTAATAGGGAATTCCAGTTCAGGTTTGCCTGCTGAATTATCTTGCTCTTCTTTTCATGATTGTTCACGGCCTTCATAATTTCCACAAGAATTTGAAGCTTTGTTCGATACGTACTTTATCCCTTCCGGCGCCCTAAGGGGCCAATCGCCAGTACAACTATTTCGCCCATCTTAAAAGTTTAACTAACAATACTACGATATTATATATGATAGCACGCGGGTTGGTATACCATTTGTTCGTGCGTGTTACGCTGAAAGCTTAGCACCCTTGCCGGCATGCAGTGACTATTTATTCAAGAACATGCAAGCGAGAACTAGTCATCTTACTCGTTCTTCAATGTCACGTATAGCCTGAGACCACGCACTTCCTTGATAACAACCTCCTTTCCCGCAGGTATCCTTTCGCCGCTGATGCTTACGGCTCTCCAGATTATTCCCTCAACTCGTACTTCGCCCTCGGGAGTAAGCTCGGCTGTAACAACGCCCGTCCTTCCTATGAGAGAATCAGCACCGGTTAGCTTCTTTCTGTGGGCGAGCGGCCCAAGAGCCCAGCGAATGTAGAGTGATGCGACAACGCCTGCGGCCACGGCTGCGCTTGTGAGGAGTATGCTTGATGCTCCCCGAGGTGAGGGACCTGAATAGTTCAGGTTCTGGCTCAGGAGTAAAATACCTGTACCGCCAATTATAACACCTGCAATCATCGCAAACCCGTGGCCGAGCTTGAGCTCAATAAGTATGAGTGCAGCGGCTACGGCAAGAAGAAAGAAACCGAGCACAGATGCACCAATCACCTCAAGACCCACTAGTCCCGCTACTATGGCAATGGCTCCCACGACTGAAATCACGATTGTCGGATGATACAGGTCGATTAATATTGCAAGCTCACCGAGCAGGATCAGGAGACCGTCTACGGTTGAGTTACTAAGAACGCTAAGGAACTGCTCGTAGTAATTTTCGCTAAGTACCACGGGAGTGGAGCCTTGCAGCCCGAACATGCTGAACGCCGTGGAAAGGTTATTGGCGATCCCATTGATAAGATGGTACTCGAGCGCCTGTGTGCTGCTGTAGCTCGCGTCCGACAGCACCATCAAGGTAGCTGCAGTCGTATTCCTTCCCCACTCACGTGCGAGTGCGACCATATAGGAAAGCATGGCGCTTTCCGTGTGGTTTTGTTCGAGCGGAGTTCCCCCCACGACTATCGGCGTTGAAGGGCCGATCTCTGAGCCTGAGCCCATCACTATTTCGTTTGTAGCCATTGCTATATAGCTCCCCGCTGACGCGGCCAGCGAATCTGGCGGTACATAGGTATAGGTGGGTATGCCGGAACGGTTGGCCTGCGAAATATAGTTCACTATATTTATCATATCACTTAGAAGACCGCCCGGCGTGTTCATTACTATCACGATAGCCCTTGCATGCGAGCTCACTGCAGTGTCTACCACTCTATGCATAAACGCAGAAGAGCCTGCGTCGACGGGAACGTTGAATGTGGCAACTATAAACTGCGAATCTGGCTGGGCTGAGGCTATGGATGAGACGAAAATTGCAAAAAGAAGCAGTCCAAAAAACACACACTGAAATAGAGCGAAAGCGTACGCCCGTCCTCTGTTATCACGCACAAATTTTCTATACTGCGTCTGGTCTTAAAAGTCTTGGGTGGCACTCGCTCATCTGAACCTGATTAGTCGGCAACGCGGGCAACCCCTCAAAGGATTTAAAGCGAACCGTGCAACCATTGATGCGATGATACCGGAGGCCGTAAGAAGAAACCCCGGCCTTTGCGCTGTGTGTAAGGGTACTAGACACCTATGCGGGCAGAGTATCTGCCCCCTAATTTTTGAGGCAAGAAAGACGTATGAGGTGTCTGTTCCGCAAGGTAGACATCTGTATGGCCCCTCTCCACCTTCTTTCTTTGCAGGAGAGGCGGGGTATCCCATGGTGTTTGCGGGTCCGCTGGTATCGTCAGGCGGGGAGCGCCCCGGCGTGGGCGAAAACCCTGCAGGCTGGCTGGATCTTGACTTTGCGCAGCTTATATCTATACGTCTTTCTCTCGTCAGGAGCATGAAAAGGGCGAACATCAAGCAAAATGATGACAGGGTGCTCGGTGAGCTGGCACAAGTTGCGATGAGCTCAAAGCCTATGGACATTGAGCTCACACTTGAAAGAGCTGTCATGCCTAGGTTTTCTTTCAGCTTTCATACTCCTCCGATGGGCCCGTCAGGTACACTCGAAAGAGTTCTCTACATAGAGAACCCGAGTGTGCCACGCAAGGTTCAGCAGATTGTTGATGACAGAGGTGTTGCGGCTTCTATGGGAATGGTGGAACTCTGGGATGCGGGGGTGAATGAAGTGCAGATTACCAACCTCCTCACAGGAGGGCTGCTGGGAAGGAGGAGGACATTAGTTCCAACAAGATGGGGAATCACAGTCGTGGATGACACGTTATCCAAAGCAGTCATTACCAGGATAAAGGAACTTTCCGTGATCGACGCTTTTAGAGCAGGGTACCACGAAGCTCTAGGGAATAGATTCGCTGTTGTGCTGCTTCCATCGTCTTGGAGCTTTGAAATGCTTGAAAGCTGGTTACCCTTCACGGGTAATACGGTTGGCGAGTACATGATTCCGGGCGACCGCGAGTCGGGCAAGGGGAGGTCCAGTTATGCCTCAAATCTTGGGGGTGCCTACTATGCGGCGAGGCTTGCGGTGGCGCAGGGTCTTCTGAACCTCAGGCGGCAGGCCAAGTGTCTTGTGTTCATGGAAGTGACAAAAAGCTGGCTCGCTCCGCTTGGTGTGTGGCGGGTAAGGGAAGGTGTAAGAAGGGCTATGGCTTCTCTTTCCGCCTACGACGATCTCGAAATGGCGCTCGGACATGTTCTCGCAAATATGGAAACACCGAAGAAGAACTGGCTTGCCTCAAGCGAATTTATTGCGGAAAGGATGAACTACATTTCCCTAGACAGATTTCTTGGGGCGTCGTATCATGAATGAGCGCCCAGGTAGGTCATCTGTTACCATTCTCAGAGTGTGTTTACAAAAATGAGGCACAAGTATGAATCTCCAGCATGGTTGCTTCTTATGGACCTTGATGGCACTTTGTGGGACAATTTGGATGTGTCTTCTACTATTCCGCCATACCGTAGATCCGGGTCGGCTACAATTGTGGACGCGGAGGGTACAAGAATATCACTAAAGAGTGGCGCAGTGTGGTTTTTAAGATGGGCAAAGTCCGGCGGCGCGTTTGTTTCTTCGCTCAGCTGGAACTTGCCAGAAAGGGCTATACCTGTTCTTGAAGCACTTCGCGTGTCAGGCTATTTTGACGATCATGCGATCGCATTTACCCCGAGAAAGGACGTGCTTCTCGAAAGCCTTCTTATAAAGCTCAGGGGCCGGGGGATGGAGTTCGAAGAGACAAAAATCTTCTATATCGACGACAGGTCAATCCACTGGCATGATATCAGAGCGCGCTTTCCTTCAATTCACTATCTTCATATGTGGAACGAGATTCCGTCTTATGCGTGTGCAGCTAAACTCATATCTTCTCAGCTCGCAAGTTACTGAGGCAGACTTGCGTTTTGCATAGGGCGGCGTGTATCTTTTAATGTTAGCATCGGGAATGCCTACGTCGCTCAGACTTGGATTTAAATGGGCTGAGTGTTTGAATAGTTTGACAGGCCTGACTTGGGATGCCTACGAGCCGTGAATCATATATCGCCTCTATTTTTTCGAAGGAAAAAGTAGAAAGCGCTCAAGCTACGAGCTGCACACCATGCCTTAAAGTCGCGCAGGGGTTTTGATCTGCGATTCAGTAAATCTTAATTGCCTTGGCGGTGACACGGGATTTCCGAGCGGTTTATAAATTTCGTAGTCTATCACGAAAAAATTGGCTAATGGAAGCATGGTTTGCGAAGTCCGAATATACACGTGTTCAGGCGGCACGTCGGGTTTGCATGGAATACATCCATCTAGGCAGCTGTCTGTCGCTGAACTAGGCAGTTTAAAGGCTTTGGTTGAAGAGGAGTGCATAGGAAAGGGTGAACGTTTGTAGAGAGGTTGATACTAAAATATTCTAACCTTGGGAGCAACGACGCCTGCTTAAGTGAACAGCGCGAAGACGCAAGGAGTTGCATTTGCAGGTACCCCGTGATAGTCTAGCCACCGCGGATAAAGACTCCAATGTGCCCCAGAGTGAGAGTATGAAAGATAAAGGGTGAAACTGTTCCCAAGGTTCAGCTTAAGCTAGAAGTCGTTCTGCATCCCCAGTCAGGTTTAAAGCTCTTACCCGACGATTATATTTGGTTAAGCAAAATAGGCGAGCTCATGGTCTGCATGTGCCGCGAACCCAAAGTCAAGGCGCTAACGGCTGAGATAGGCTACGTTTCAGATTGGGCCTTAATGCTCATGACAAAGCAACCCGAACCAGTATTCAGACTGCAGGTAATCAACCAGGCGGGCGATGACTTGGGTCTTGATAAGTTTGAAACGCCGAAAGCAGGACAATACGTCGCACCGTACAAGCCCTTTGCACAAAACCGTAGGAGGGTTGCTGGTACCTTGGGCACGTCTTCGAAAGAGGGGAAGAAATGTTCTAGGAATAGATCTGGGTTTAGGCCTAAGAGATCTCACAAGAAGGATATGAGGCAAAGCAATGTTTTCTTCGACATGGCTTCGCAAGTGTTCGTAAAGGAGAGCGTATTCATAGCCCCCCGAGACGCAAACGCTAGGGAAATGGTTCAAAAAAGCAAGTTTTCCAAGTCCATCGGCGATCACTCTTGGTCTAAGCTCGGAGGATACCGCATCCAAATTTCAAGCACCGATACGAAATCCGTCCCCATTCACCCAAAAAGCCCAAGCCAAATGCGTGCTAAGTGCGGCGTAAAGGTGAAAATACCTTTGTCCGCTAAGATAAAGTACCCCAGCTGCAGTTTTTCGGTGGTCATGGTTCACATCACCAACCTGAACACCCTGAAGAGATTAGTGCAGACGAATAATAAGGAATTCACGCCTGGGAAGATAACAAATCTACCATTACGCGGGCAAATCTTGCTGTCGATATGGGAAACACAGATGCCTCAGTCGCTTGAAGATGTCGCATTTCCCTCAACTGTACTCGAACGAATGACCGAGTTCAGCCTTAGTTGTCAGCTGATTAGGCTAGCGGTGGATGCGCAACACAGCAGCGGATTTGTGTACAATTCATTCAGCGTAAAACGGTCAGGTGTTCCTTCAATATGAAGAATCCTGTTTATCCTTTCGTCGCGGGTGCTGCACTTCTGGTGTATGCTTCCGTCACTTTGACGCAGACTCGTGCACTCTTCGGGTTTGCTGCATGGTCCACACTGGCATTCTGGTCGATCCTTCTTATGTATCTAATAACACATCCCCTAAGGCGGGCGGTCGGTTTCGTCAGCCGTGCCTTTGTCCGAAAGTCACGTCTTGCTCTGGTTTTTCCCATTTATCTTACCACTCACCTTTTCGCTTACGGCTTTTTCATTGAATCGATCTTTGCTCTACGTTGGGGCTTTATTTCGAGTGCAAGTTACCTGTTCTTCGGCTACAACTATAGCTTTTCTCCGCAGGCCTGGCGCGTGGCCTACTCTTTCTTTCTCAACCCAAGTATTTCGGTGGTTCTCCCGCTCGGCTATGGAGCAAATCTCACCGCATACAGCTTCTTTATCGGAACGCTTGATGCAGCCCTCGTCACCGCAAATCTAATGCAGTTCGTGTCTTCGGTTGGATTGCTAAGGCGCAGTGGTGTTCTCGTGGGCCTGCCTCTTGTGAGCGTAGTAAGCGGTGCTGGCTGCTGTATATCCCTGCCTACTCTACTCGGTATTATCTCGCCCTCGGTACAGGTACTACTTCTGACAAGGGCGGGTATCTTGGTGGAGAACGCACTTTATGTTCTCCTGCCAGCTTCGGTCGCCTTCTTTCTTTGGCTTACATTCGAACACATGAATCCCATCCGTGTTAAACACATTATGGCCTCATATACCCGAAAGAAAAACAATTCTGAGACCTAACTTGCGGCCCACCTTTTCTATTTCTCTTCCTAAGTTCTCCTGTCGCAGCTCTGTTTCGTCGTATACCACTACCACTCTGTCAGTAAGTGCCATTGTTTTGACCTCGAGCACCCCGTGAATCTTACGGAGTTCCTTCTGCAAATAGGGTGAACATGAGACACAGTCCACCCCGAGCACCCTGAATTCAGTTCTATTCAAGGCTGAAACCTTCTCAGAAGAAGCGAGTTTGTAACCACTGAAACCGAAGAAAGCGCCATGGCGCCCGCCGCAAACACAGGGTCAAGCAGAACATGGGCCACAAGATACAGTCCGCCGGCGGCTACAGGTATGAGCGATACATTATAAAAGAATGCCCAGAAAAGATTTTGTTTTACCTTGGAGGCGGTCTTCCTTGCTAGTCTCAGAGCCTGTGCAACGCCCCGCAAATCATTTTTCATCAGAACTATGTCCCCTGCCTCTATTGCGACCTGTGTTCCCGAGGCCATTGCTATTCCAAGGTTCGCCTTGGCGAGTGCCGCAGCGTCATTTATACCATCGCCGACCATGGCTACGTGGTGGCCCTCTTGACGCAGTCTTTCTATGATTTTTGCCTTTTCCTCCGGAAGCGCACGGGAGTAATAGGTGGCTATTCCGAGTTCGAGGCAAAGCGCGCGGGCGGCCTCTTCTGTGTCCCCAGTTAGCAGAACAACGCTCATCCCCATATCGCTGAGCTCCCGAACCACCCTGTCCGCGTGCTCGCGCAACTTGTCGCGGAAACCAAGGAGCGCCGCGGGTCTGCCGTTAAGATATACCACGGATACAGTCTCTCCCTTTTCCTGTATCGTTAGTGCCTCTTTCACTAGGTCGGAAGGGAGTGACTGAGTTACCGCGACTTCAGTGCCGTCAAGGTAGGCCTTCAGGCCGATACCCGGTTCGACAAGAAATCGATCAGGGTCTCTAATCTCTTCTTTATCTATTCCAGCTAGCTTTGCTCGCTCAAGTACAGATCTGGCAAACGGATGTTCCGATCTTTTTTCAGCAATGGCAGCGAGCAGTAAGACCTGTCTCTCCTCGAAGCCTTTTAAGGGTTTGATTGTCGAAAGCTCTGGTTCACCGCGCGTAAGTGTACCGGTTTTGTCGAACACCACCATATCCACTTTACGGGCTGCTTCAAGTGCTTGCGCTCCTTTGATGAGTATCCCGTTTTCCGCTCCCTTGCCTACACCGACCACAAGTGCGGCGGGTGTGGCAAGGCCTATTGAACATGGGCATGCGATGATGAGAACTGAAATAGCAGCCGTAAAGGCGAAGTCGAGCGGTTTGTGAACGACAAGTAGCCATACGGAAAAAGAAAGGAACGCGACCAGGATCACAGACGGGGTGAAATATTTTGATACAGTGTCCACAAGCCCGTGCAAGGGTTCCTTCACGCTCTCTGCCTCTTCCACGATCTCTATTATCTTCGAAAGCATTGTATCCCGACCCACCCGTGTTGCCCTTACTCTGAGAATGCCATTTCTGTTGATCGTTCCTCCTATTACTTGGCTTCCTTTCGACACTTCGACTGGGACGCTTTCACCCGTTATCGGAGACTGGTCAACCCATGCATAGCCTTCTTCCACGGCTCCGTCAACAGGTATCAGGCTACCTGGCTTTACCAGGAAAATGTCTCCAACACGAAGCTCTTCGACCGGCACTTCGTGTTCCCTCTCATCAGTTAGCACTGTCGCCGTCCTTGGCCGAAGTTCAAGAAGCCTGTTTAGCGCTTCGCTCGCCCTACCCTTTACGCGACGTTCGAGCAGCCTTCCGAGGAGAAGAAGCGCGATTATCAGGGAAGATGAATCGAAGTATAGTCCACCTTCGCTGAACACGGAGGGAAAGAGCAGGTAGATTAGGCTATAAAAATAGGCGGCGGACGTGGCGAGCGCTATGAGCACGTCCATATTTGCCATTCTGGTCCTGACCGCATCATAAAAACCGCGGTAAAAACGGGATCCCGCGACAAACTGAACGGGTGTGGCAAGACCAAGTAGCACGTATCCGCCCAGGTTGCTCGGCAGTGCCGGAAGGTACGAAATCAACAGTATTGGAAGCGCCAGCAAAAGCGCGAGTGCTGTGCGCTGCTTGAGCCTCCTGTACTCATGTTCAGGGGCCACAAAAGTATCCCGGCAGGTCTCGCTGCAGAAATAGTACTTCCTTCCGCGCACGACGGCCGTAAGCGCATCGGGCGATTCTTCAACAAACATGCCGCAGATGGGGTCGGTCGGCATGATTTATATCCCTATGAACGACCTTAAGGTAGATTGCTTACATCTGTTAACTTCGTGAGCCTCCCTGAATACTTTGCTATGTACTGGCTGCGGCATGTTTTGCAACAGAACCGCCTCTCACCATGACCTACCTTTAATCTGTAAACCCTTTTGGACGTCACTATGCCACCACAGAGGTCACACACAAGCCTTGTTTCCGCAACCGCGCTAATCGGAGGGTGCTCGTCCTTGTAAACCCTTGTCACGATCTCCGAGTCAATATGCTTTACATTTGGAAACCGCGAAAGAATGCCCGCAATCAAATCCGGTAGTTCCTTCGGGTGCGCAAGCGCCACCCCGAGCATCAGATTGGCCTCACCCGTTGTAGCGAGCACGTAGCACACGGCCTCTTCGAAAGCTATACTGCGGGCGAATTCATCAAGTTTTGCGGGTGGCACTGCCAGTCTTATTATCGCAGAACCTGAGTAGGAATCCGCGCTCAGCCTGACTGAGAACCCCTTTATTACACCCCCTTGAGTAAGTCTAGTGAGCTTCTGCGATACTGTAGGAGTACTCAACCCCGTGAGCAGTGCAACCTTACGTAGAGAGGCTCTCCCGTCCCTGAGCAACACATCGAGTATGGCCCGATCTTTTTCGTCTAGTGTCACAATACTGTTATTCGATCAGAACACAAAAACTTAACGATCGTAAAACAAAAACAATTATACGAACTGCGGAATATTTTATTCATGCCGAAAGACCCCGTGTGTAACATGGAAGTCAAGGAAAGTTCTAGGTTCAGGTCGGAATACAAGGGAAAGAGCTATTATTTCTGTTCGTCCTTGTGCAAGCAGAGATTCGACTCAGATCCTTCAAAATACACCTGACAGACGACTTCGGGTGCTCGCGGTTTTCGAAAGTATATGCCGGAGCGTTTGAAAGCAGGCAAAGCCCTTGAGAAAATCTTAGGACGGAAAGCCCGGGTAGTTTTCTTTCTAATTGGCGAAGGGCTCAGGCATTCAGTAAAAATTTTATGCGATTGATCGCGGTAGGGTATCTGGAAGCTGTGCCAGAGACGTCTTCGTCTTCAATCGGTTCTAAAACTACGTTAATCTGGCACTTCGCTTTATATGCATTTCTTTTAGGGGGGATAGGTGACAGG
>Ga0209012_1000236_pt1 | contig 85417 bp, 73 predicted proteins | sample RS3BMetagenome_FD_184735 | JGI IMG/M metagenome (GOLD analysis project Ga0209012, IMG submission 184735) | Ferric oxide microbial mat and aquatic microbial communities from Rainbow Spring, Yellowstone National Park, USA - RS3B (SPAdes) (version 3) ... | reverse complement strand
GAACATCTTGAACAAGTCCGAATCGTCCACCGGTTCCATCTCCTCGTCGGCTGCTCCGACCGTCTGCCGGAAACAGGTCAAAGGTTGTCAGAAGTCGGGGGCTACCCACACGAAACAGCGAGGAGCCCCTCTTTGCCGCTCACCGCTGTGCATAAGTGAAAGTGAGATGAAAGTAGACGGGGCCCCGACAGGCGCCGTCTCGGTGCCGCGGAGGCCAGGCACGGCATGACGATTTCAGGACGCAACGTTGGTTCGCCGCGATCGCCAGGGACCGGAGCCGTGGAGCATCGCCCGATGAGGTCGTAAAGACACCAAAGAATCGACCATCGACCATCGACCACTGCATTCTCAGTGCAGTGGTCAGGACCGTTTGGCAGGGCGCTGACCTGGGCTTATGCGGGCGCTGGATCCGAGTCCCGGTTTGTCGTGACCCGTACGTGACCCACTGGGCCAGACCGTTCAGGTGTCGTCGCCCACCCTCGGGAGTAGACGACGCACGGCGGCGTCGAGCTCGGGGAGCTCCTCGCTGACGGTCGCGGCGAGGATCGCGTGCGAGGTGTCGAAGTAGCGGTGGGCGAGGCGGTCGCGCATCCCGGCGATCTGCGCCCACGGGAGCGCCGGTTCGCTGGCGAGCAGCTGAGGGGGTAGAGCCTTGACCGCTTCGCCGATCTCGATGAGGCGGACCCGTACGGCGTCGAAGACCAGCCCGTCATGAAGGTCGCCGCGCTCGAGGTGGGCGTGGATGGCGTCGATAGCAGACGCGACGTCTTCGAGGCGTTGACGCTCCCGGCGGCTCAGAGCGGGACCGCCTCGGCGAGGACTGCGGCGGCGACGCCAGGCTTGAGATCACTTGCGGGCACCAGGTCTACGGTCGCTCCGAGCAGCACTTCGAGCTCCGCCTGGCAGCGCCCGAGGGTCACCAGGCCCACACCTTCGGGCACGTCGACGAGCAGGTCCACGTCGCTGTCAGAGCTCTCCTCGCCCCGGGCGACACTGCCGAAGACCCGGGCGTTGGCCAACCCGTAGCGGGACAACACCGCCTGCAGCTCGACGCTATGAGCCTGCACCCGCTGGCCGAGCTTCCCCCTGGCTGGCCCAACCGCCGTCGGCTCGGACAGGCGCATGTCCAACTCGAAGCCGGTTGCGGCGACCAGCCGGGCCAGCGTCGGGACCGACGGCTGGCGGGCACCGGACTCATAGGCGCTGACCACGCTCTGGGTCACCCCAGCCCGACGTCCCAGCTCCGCCTGGGACAAGCCCGCGCGATGCCTGGCGTCTCTCAAAAAGACGGCCACAGCATCCATAGTAAGAGCATAGCGGATCGTAGGTGGCTAAGAGGTCGTTCGCTGACCACTGCCGGGTGACTCGAACCTACGATCCCCTGCTTGCAAAGCGTGGGATGAACCGTCCGGGAGCGTCCGGATCCGTACACACAAGGTGATTCCGACGCTCACGCACTCCCACAGTCTGCCCCGGTGGCTACCACGGTGGCTACCGGGAGTCGCTGCGCCGAGCAGACGCTAGGTCGGCCCACCTCGCCGCTGCAGGCAGGCCCGTCGACTAGGCCCCCAACCCCAAGCCTCGGAACGAGCACTGCATCAACCCGAGGTGGCCCAGCTCAGGAAGTCTTCACGGCGTTGCAAACTTCGCCTCGTGCTGCGAACCGGCCGGTCGCTCCGCCCCCGCTTTGACCTCGGCCTTTCAACCGAACCAGGGAGCTTCGCTACCAGGGACCTGGGCGTCTCCCGGTCGCGGACTCACTCGCACCGGCTGGGCGATGAGAGCTCGCGCTCAGCTACGTCACGACCCCTCCTCCGGACTCAGCCATCCAACCGAGCTGCTGCGACGCACGTGGATCGAGGCTTAGTCTCGATACCGTTCAGTTAAGGTCGCAATGGTGTAGTTTGTTGTTGTGCCCCGTGGTGGTTGGAGGAAGCCTTCGTCGGACCGGCGGTTGTCCGACCTTGTGTCGGTCGGGGTGCTCACCCGGACGTTCCCCCCGGCGCTGGTCGACGAGGTGGTCTCCGGTTGCGGTCGGACCGAGCGGCGGAACCGTTCGCTGCCGGCCCGGGTCATGGCGTACTTCTCTATCGGGATGGCGTTGCACTGCGAAGGCTCCTACGAGGATGTGCTGGGACTTTTGACCGACGGCTTGGCGTGGACGTCGGGCGACGAGCCGATCACCCTGCCGTCGAAGTCGGCGATCTTCCAGGCCCGGTCACGATTGGGATCCGACCCGCTCCAGAAGCTGTTCTCCCGGGTGGCGACGCCCTTAGCCGGAGCGGGTACACCCGGAGCGTGGTTGGGGGGACGCCGGCTGGTCGCCATCGATGGAACCTGTTTGGATGTGGCCGACACCCCGGAGAACTCGGCGCACTTCGGACGTCCCGGTGTCAACAAAGGCGAGCAGGCCGCGTTCCCTCAGGCCCGGGTGGTAGCGGTGGCAGAGTGCGGCACCCATGCCATCTTCGATGCTGTCGTAGGGAAGTACACGACGGCAGAGAACACCATGGCGGGCGAGGTGATCGACCGGTTGACGCCGGGTATGCTGCTGCTGGCCGACCGGGGGTTCTGCGGGTTTCCCTTGTGGTCCCGGGCGGTTGGGACCGGTGCCGATTTGTTGTGGCGGGCCATGGGGAATATGTTGCCTCGTCCGATCGAGACCCTCGCTGATGGTTCGTGGCTTGCCGAGCTGCGCCCGTCGGGCAACGCTGGGCGCAAGGCCACCCCGTTGACCATCCGGGTGATCGACTACCGGATCGACGATGGGCGTCACAATGACGGGACCTACCGGCTGTTCACCACCATCCTCGATCCCGACGACGTGTCCGCTACCGACCTGGCGGTCGCCTACAGCCAGCGCTGGGAGATCGCCAGTGCCTTCGACGAGCTCAAGACCCACCAGCGCGGTCCGCGCAGCGTGCTGCGATCGAAGTCGCCGGACCTCGTGCTCCAAGAGATCTGGGGACACCTCTGCTGCCACTACGCCATCCGAACCTTAATGTGGGAGGCAGCCGATCAGGTGGGAGCAGACCCCGACAGGGTCAGCTTCGTCGCCGCACTCCGTATCGCTCGCCGCTCGATCCCAGCGGCACGCGATTTTTCCCCCTCACGCCACTGACCACGGGTGGCGATACGCCATCACCTTGTTGGCACGAAGACTCAACCCGGCCCGTCGCCATCGCAGCAACCCGAGGGTAGCCAAGCGCAAGTACGTCAAGTGGCGCGTGAAGCGGGAGCGGCACAAGACGTGGCCGCAACCGACCCGGCGACCCCAAGCCCGCATCCCAGAGGCACCAAGCCCTTACCTGAACGGTATTGCCTCTAAAGCCTGGCTGCCGGCCGAGGATGGTCGTGACCACCCGACAGGCGGCGTTCAGAGCTGAAAGAGTCTCAGACCAGCAGGGTGGTTACGGAACCGCAGAAGAGGTTGTCAGTCATCCCTGCACCGGCCGGACTTCCACCGATGGCTCACACGCGGCGCCGTCCAGCTGAAGCGCTGCGTCCATGCCGGGAGCCTGGACAACCCAGAACCCTCCCATCTGCTCCTTAGTCTCCGCATAAGTCCCGTCGGTCATCGACGCCTCCCCTCCCGTCGAGTTGACCACCGACGCCGAACACGCCGGCCGGAGACCGCTAGCGAAAGGCCACGCGCCAGAGCCTTACAGCTGCTCATTGAAAGCGCCCACCTGGGCCACAAGGCGCTGAGCGTCTGGACTAGAGAAGCCGGGCTCCTAGTCCTCGTCCTGCCAACCCAACAGCATGTCCTGGGGCGTCATCAAGTACGGTCCTTCCGGGCGAAGAGCGGAGTCGATTTGCGCCGATCACCCTATCCACAAACAACACCGCAGCAATCGACCCCAAAAAACGGCGCTTCCGGGAATTCAGTGGGTAGCCCAAGTCATGGGGTGACCGGGTAGAGCTGGAGTCCACCGAGGTGGAACCAGATCGCGGTCTTGAAATGCTCCCGGTTGGGATAGCCGCGAGCGGAGACCCGGATGGCCTGGATGCGCGAGTTGAGGCCCTCCGCGCCGGCGTTGGTCACCCGATGAAGTATGACAGCAGCCCGGCCTCATGACGCTTCAAGGTGCGGGCCGCGTCGATCACCGGCTGGAGCCGCGAATGGGTGGCCCAGAAGTACCAGCGCTTCCAGTGCTTCTCGCCCCAGCCCCGGCGCTTGTAAGACCAGAGGTGGCACAGGCTCTCTTTGATCGCCCACGCCCGTGCGGTCTTCAAGTCGCCGCCACGAAGCACGCCGAACCGGTCCTGGTGACGTTCGGGGAGGTTCTCCTCGGACTACAACCAGAGGTACTTGGTACCCGAGATGCGCTTGTCGCCGGCAGCTGCGAGGGCACGATGCTCCTGCTTGCGCACGGTGTCGACGGCACCGGTCAGGTACTCCATCAAGTTGTTCAGTCAATAGGTGGTACCGGTCGAAGACGATCTTCGTCTCCGGGTCTTCGAGGTGTTGGCGGGTCGAGCTGATGTAGGGGTCCCACATGTCCATCGCCACCGCCGCGATCCCGGTGCGCTCCTCGGCGCTGAAGTTCTCGAAAAACCCGTCCAGGCTGGTCTGACGCCGTTCGTCGGCCAGGTGCTCGACGGTGCCGGTCTCGAGGTTGGACACGACGGTGATGTAGCCCTGGCCCCGGCCGGCCGCCTTCTCGTCCACCCCGACCAGCGCCGGGACGACGTGGGGCTTTCCCGCCAGGCCCCGGGCGACGGCCCGGTCCATCAAGTGCCACGCTTCGTCCCAGCTGAGGCGAAGCAGCCGGGCGGCCCCCTCGACGTCGCACTCTTTGAGCACGTCGATGGCCAGGCGCTCGAACAGCACGGTGAACCGGCTCATCGGCTCGGCCCAGGGGAGGGTGACCTGACGCACGCCATGGGTCGGGCACTCGACGCGCGGCGGGCTGGCATGCAGGTAGGTCAAGAACGCGCGGCTGTCGAGATGGCGCCAGACCCGCTCCTCGGCGTGGTCGTAGACGGACAGCTCGGAGCCGCACTCCGGACACGCGAACCGGGTGCGCTTGGGATGCTCGGTCCACACGTCAACCCGGCCGCCGTCGACCGACAGCTCGACGCGGCTCACCTCCCAGGGCGAGACGAGTCCCAACAAGTGGCGGTAGAGCTCGGTGTCACACATCACGCCATCGTCGCGGACACCGTCCACGTTGATCTAGCGAACGTCAGTTCGACACATTCACCCACGGAAAACCCAGAAGAGCCCAAGCCAGGGATCGTCGCCGTCGTGCTGCCCGACGGGACCAGCCGTCAGGTCGCCGACGACTTGTGGTTCCCCAACGGGATGGCCGTACTGGGAGACTACACACTTGCTATAGCCGAGTCGCACGCCGATCGGCTGAGCGCGTGGACGATCACGGACTCTGGTGAGCTGGTCGACCGACGGGTCTGGGCCAATCTCGGACCAGGTGCTGCTCCCGACAGGATTTGCGCGGACCCTGACGAGGCAATCTGGTACACCAGCGTCCCGAACAAGTGCCGCTCGCGAGTCGCGCTCGGGGGTCGGGTGCTAGAGACGGTCGAAGTCGACCGCAGCTGCCTTGCATGCACCTCCGCATGCATCCTCGGAGGCGACAAAGGCGGACCCTGTACATCGTGGCAAACCATTACAGCCACAGCGGCGCGTCGAACGGTATTACGTTGTTATGGTTCAAGCGGTCGCCATGCCGCACAGCGGGCGCCCCTGAGAGAACCGGTGTCTGCCCTAAACCCGTCGCCTTCTGCGCTGGAGGGGTGACCCGGAACGCCGGGAGGGTAGACGCTTCCGAGGTGCCGAGCCGGTGATCGCTCACGTAGCTGTAGATGATCCGTAACCACCGGCGCGCACCCGGTATCCGAGGCCGGACTTTGGGGTCGAGCCTGCGAAGTGCTCGTATCGCTGCGGGGCTGACCTTGACCTGGTCGCGACTCACGACCAGCCGAGATCGGCCTTGACCTGCGACCAGAGAATGCTGTCGCCTTCTTCGGCCATGGCCGCCTCGAAGGCGGCGACGTCCTGTGCTTCCTCGAAGACGTCGAGGAGTTCTGCGTGCGTGTCGGACTGTATTAGACCGTCGATAATTACGTCGAGACCCTACCCGGCGTGAAGGCGCTAGATTTCACGAAGCTCTGCAGGAACCCGCTGTGCTACGCGTATCCGCGGGAAGCGTCCGGCGAGACGTTGGTCCCTTTCAGACGGACCGGTTCGCGGGCCGGCACGCGAGTGCTCGATGGATTGGAAGCTGAGCTTTTCCGACGACGTTCCCAGGGTCGCCATTTTCGTTTCGAAGTTCGGTCACTGCCTTTACGACCTTCTAGCCCGGTGGAGAGCAGGTCAGCTGGGGTGCGATGTCGTCGCTATCGTCAGCAACTGGCCTGACCATGCCGACACCGCAAGGCACTTCGGAGTTCCGTACCACGAGTTCCCCGTCACCGCCGAGACCCGTGCCAGGCAGGAGCAAGGTGCGCTCGAGGTCCTCACGGAACTTCGCGTCGACGTGGTTGTGCTCGCACGATACATGCAGATCCTCGGCGACGCGCTGATCGGCGCGTTCAGGCACAAGATCATCAACATTCACCATTCTTTCCTGCCCGCCTTCAAAGGCGGGCGCCCGTACGCGCAGGCGCTGCGCGCGCATCTAACCGGACGGGTGCTGGTGTACGGTCACAAGACCGTAGTTTTCGACTGACCGGGGGGCGAAGATGGTTCCAGATCGCAACAGCGAGACAGTAAAAGCCGGCCCGGCGGGCAGGCCGACCCTCCCCGGCGGATCCGGTCCGCTGAGCGGAGTGCGGGTCGTCGACTTCTCCGCCGTCGTGTCGGGGCCTCTCGCCGCAATGTGGCTGGCCGACCAGGGCGCCGACGTCGTCAAGGTGGAGACCATGTCAGGGGACGTTACGCGTGGTTCGAACCTGGCACCGGAGCTCCACGGGATGGCCGGGCTGTTCACCAACTGCAACCGGGGCAAACGCTCGATCCGCGTCGACGTGAACCACCCAGCGGGAAGGGAAGTCCTTCTCGATCTGTGCCGTAGCGCCGACGTGTTCGTGCAGAACTGGCGACCCGGTGTGGTGGAACGCCTCGGCGTGGACTTCGAAGCGGTGTCCGCGGTGAACCCGGACATCATCTACGTGTCTATCAGCGGCTACGGCCCTGACGGCCCGTACGCCTCCCGCAGGGTATACGACCCGATCATCCAGGGTCTCACCGGCCACGTAGCGGTGCAGAAGAACCCTGAGATCCCGTTCTTGGACCTGGTCAGGACCATCGTGTGTGACAAGGCGACGGCGCTGACAGCGGCAGGGTCCGTGTGCGCAGCTCTGTTCGCCCGTGAAAGAGGGGCCGGCGGGCAGCACCTGGTGATCCCGATGCTCGACACGGCCCTCGCCTTCTTCTTCCCTGACGGCTTCCAGTCCAAAGCGCTCCTAGACGACGCCGACGCCGACGCGAGACCCACCCTCGCGAGGGTGTACCGGCTCAGCGACACCGCCGACGGTCAGATCGTCTATTTCACGGCGACCGTAGACGAGCTTCACAGCCTCTTTCGCGCTCTGGGCCACCAAGAGTGGACGACAGACCCCCGTTACAGCGACGCCGCGGGTGTACGAGCTAACAGGGAGGAGATAGGAGCTATGGTCGCGGCCGCTATAGCTTCGTGGCCTACCTCGGACCTCGCCGTCCGCTTGGACGCCGAGCAGGTCCCGTTCGGCCCAGTCTTAGACTTGGATCAGGTTCAAGACGACCCTCAGATCCGACACAACCGACTCCTAAGGACACGGCACCATCCCTCCGTCGGCCGCCTGCTCGAGGCCGGACACCCGGTACGCTTCTCCTCGACTCCGGTCGGTGTCGCGAGGCTCGCTCCGCAGCTCGGGGAGCACGACGCTGAGATACTCGCCGAGATCGGCCGAAGCAGCGACGACGTCGAGGCGTTACGCTCGGCAGGGGTGATAGCCGCGCCGGCGCCGCCCGATAGCACTTCCGATGTGGTCGAAAGCGGATCGGCCGCCAAGGACACGCAGTGAGAACGAAGGCAAGAGCCTTGCTTCGCAGCGCTAGGCGGAGCCGGTACTCCCGTCCCGGCGGCAACAATGTTGTGGTGCGCAACACATCTCGGGTAGCTATCGGCGTCGTCGCGGCCGGTCTAGTCCTCAGCGGATGCGGGCCGGTCACCAAAGCCTCGAAGCCTGGGAGCGTTTCGTCGCCGCCTGACCACACCACCAGCACCACGGTGCCCGCGTCGGCTGCTACCGTCGCTCCCAGTACCCCTGCGACAGCTCCTGACACCTCGACGACGACTCCTCTGCCTCCCGACCCTGCCTCGTCGATCCTCGGCGCCACAACCACGTTGATACAAGCTTGGAAGTCAGGTGAGCGCTCTAAGGCGGCTACGGTGGCGACACCTTCCGCTGTTTCTTCCTTGTTCGCCTCGCCTTATTCAGGCCAGACGGTGATCCTCAGAGGCTGTTCGCAGATACCGCCGGTCGTATGTAGCTACGGCCCGTACGGCGGGTCCTCGCCGAACCTGTCTCTCTACCAGCTGACCGTGGCCTCTGAAGCGGGCGGCTGGTACGTGTCCTCCGTCACCGTGGAGAGCCAGTGATCGCAGGAAAGCAGTGACTGAGCTTCAGGAGCCCGCAGCGCATGCGCAGCCGGCTCCGCACCCGCCGGCGAAGCCGGGCTCGGCAGCGGGAGTCCCCTGGCTTCCCCGGCCGACCGAGGCGAATACCGACAGGACGCGCCTTGTGTCAGTATGCCCTTGCGGGCAGGTCGCAGGGTCAGACGAGTCGCTCATCGAGCGGCGCATCTCGAAGTGGCTCTCGCACGTACGGCACGCGTACTCATAAACCGGCATGGCTTCCTCCAACGCTCACAGAGGCCTCAGGCGACTTCCAGTCCGGGTGACAGTCAACCGGACTCGGCTCCCCTTATCCTATCGGGGGGATAGCCAGGGTAGGACTGCTTGAAGACGCCGCTGTGGAGCAGTACCTCGGCGGCGACCGTCCCAGTCTGGACGTCCGTCAAAGTCGTCTTCGTCCAGTAGGACTCGGTGCGGCGGCTCTGGCCGATACCGACGATCTCCCGGCTCAGCTCGTAGGAACGCCCGACGAACACCGGGCCGTTGATGAGGCGCACCTCCAGATCCAAGAACAGCCCGAGGGACGGGCGTCGGATGGGCCATCGCGGTCCAAGCTTGTTGGACAGGACGCTGATCATCTCCATCGGCAGTATCGCCTCTCCCCACGGGGACACGGCGGCGCCTTCACGGAAATACCAGGGGTGCGGCTCGGTTATACGCCCGAGTTTGTCGGTCAGGCTGAAGGGGTAACCTTCCCCGTTCGGCGTGTCAAAGTCGACCGAGGCAACCTCGCCCCGCTCCGTCATTCCGACTTCGAGTTGATCTACCACGAACAGCTCGCCGGGATCTCCAAGGCCTGAGAGTCTCCGGGTCAGCTCGCTCGGAGCGGCGCTCGGGCCCACCGACGCTGTCCCTTCGAGGACCGGGGTGCCGTCAGCCTTACGCGCTGCGAGGTCGACCGACCTCCCCCCCGAGGCGGTCACCGTCGCCTGGACCTCCTCTCCTTCGACGACCATCGTCTGGAAATGACAGCTGATGCAACCTTCCTCGAACCAGGACCGCCCCCACATCAGGTAGCACAGCGGGTCGAACTGGCTGAAATGGGTTGGCGCCTCGATCGGAGCTCCTGCCAGGCCCAGGGCGGCGGCAGTCGACGCGTCGTGGACGCTGCTATGTCCGTCGTAGCTCTGCTCGGCGAGCATCTGAGCGGGTCTGCGCCACGGCCCGCTCAGGGTTATCTGCGTGTCGAAAGTCACCAGTCGAACATAACAGCACCGCAGAGCCGGGCGGGTTGTTAGCTAGGACCCCGATAGGAGCAACCGGTGGTGCAGGTCTCTCGCACCGTGACCTGCGTGAGGCGCAAAGGCGCCGGAAGGCGATCTGCCAGACGGACCCAGATCCAGCGGGCCAGGTTCTCGCTCGTCGGGTTCTCCAGACCGTCCACCTCGTTCAGGTAGCGGTGATCCAGGTCGTCTACGAGCGGGGCAAGAACCGCTTTCAGGTCGGCGAAGTCCGTCACCCATCCGCTCACCGGGTCGACCGGGCCGCTCACGTGGACTGCGGCCCGGAACGAGTGACCGTGAAGCCGGCCGCACTTGTGACCCTCGGCCACGTTGGGAAGTCGGTGCGCAGCCTCGAAGGTGACCTCTTTGAAGATCTCGACGTCGTCGCTCACGCTAGTCCTGCAGTCTGATCGCTCACGGGATGCCCAACAGTTTGTGGGTTTGCAAGGATAGCCGCCACGTCGGGTTCTCCAAGCAGTAAGTCACCGCTGCGGCCGTGTTGCGCTCGCGGTCAGGTCCGTCCATCGGCTGCAAGAGGCGGTGGGTGAAGTCGAGAGACTCCAGGCGGTCCAGGTCGAGGCCTTCTTGAGGATAGACCACCTTGATCTCGTCACCGGTTTCGACGACCATCTCAGCTCCGGCCTTGGGGCTCACGCACACCCAGTCGACGCCCGGCGGAACACGCCTGGTGCCGTTGGTCTCGACGGCGACCTCGAAGCCTTGCGCACGCAGAGCTGCCGTCAGAGCCTCGTCAAGCTGCAGCAGAGGCTCGCCTCCCGTGCATACGACGTAGGGCACGACGGAACCTCGTCGGGCGTCCGGTCGGGCGTTGCCGGGCCATCTGGCGCTGACGGCCTCTGCGAGCTTCGCTGCGTCGGAGAAGCGACCGCCGCCGGGTCCGTCGACACCCACGAAGTCCGTGTCGCAGAACCGGCAGACTGCGCTGGCGCGCTGCCGCTCCCTGCCGCTCCAGAGGTTACACCCCGAGAAACGGCAGAACACGGCTGGTCTGCCCGCTCTTACACCTTCGCCTTGGAGGGTGTAGAAGATCTCCTTCACTCGGTACATGCTGACAGTCTGCCAAGGGTCGGCGCGCCAGAGCGCTTCGCCGTGGGGCGCAACGTCTCAGCCCAGCAGGGGGTCCGTCAACCCTGCGTCGGCGAACCCTTTCGCTCTGAGGAGGCAGGAGTCGCACGCCCCACAGGGTCTTCCCTGCTCCGTCGGGTCGTAGCACGTGCTAGTCAGGGCGTAGTCGACGCCGAGCTGCACTCCTCTGGTGATGATCTGAGCTTTGTTCATCGACATCAAAGGGGCGTGGATCTCTATGCGGGTCTCGCCTTCGGCGCCCAACCTCGTCCCCAGGTTGGCCATCTCCTCGAAAGCTCTGAGGAACTCCGGACGACAGTCGGGGTAGCCACTGAAATCCACGGCGTTGATCCCGATGAAGATGTCTGTGGCGGGCAGCGTCTCAGCCCAGGCGAGAGCGAAGGAAAGGAAGACGGTGTTACGGGCCGGGACGTAGGTGATCGGGATCCCTTCGGCCATGTGATCCACGTCCCGCCCTTTTGGCACGTCGATGTCGGAGGTGAGGGCGGACCCTCCGAAACGGCGCAGGTCGATGCGGCTGACCACGTGGCCGGCTACTCCCAGTGCCATGGCCACCCTGCGAGCAGCGTCGAGCTCCACCGTGTGGCGCTGCCCGTAGTCGAAGCTGAGCGCGTAGCACTCGAACCCGGCCTCTTTGGCTTCGGCCAGCGCTGTAGCCGAGTCGAGACCGCCACTTAGAAGGACCACTGCCTTGGTCACTGCCCGGCTGCCCCTGCGCCTGTCCTAACCGTCCGGGCGACCGTCGAATCCGTCTTCATGCCCTTGAACCTACCAAGCCGGCCGCTACCTGCCCGGGACACCGCCCGGTGGCGGTGCGTATGCTCTTCTGTCGTGGCCGAACTTGTAGTAGAAGGCAGCGACTTGGTGCTGCACATGCCGTTACGCCAGAAGATCCTCGGCTTCCACGGGGACATCCGGGTACCTCTGAGCGCGGTACGCAGGGCAAAAGCCGTTGACAATCCTTGGATGACCCTGCGCGGGCGGCGTATGGCCGGTACGGCCCTGCGCGGCGTAGCCGCTGTCGGAACTTGGATACACGGTAACCGCGAATACGACTTTTGCGTACTAAGGCGCGAACGGGCCGCCGTGCTCGTCGAGGTCAACGCGGGCCGTTTCTGCCGTTTCCTGGTCGGTGTACCCGACAGGGTCGACGCCGCCGTGGAAGCCGAAAGGGTGGCGAAAGCCGCCGGCGTGTCACGCGGCTGAGCCTGGAAGAGCCCGCCTCGAAAACGGCCGGCGACGCTCACGCACGAAGCTGCCCCGCCAGCATCAGGTCAGCTTTGAAGTTCGAGGAGGGTGCCGGCGAGCCACTCCAGTTCCGCCGGCCAGCCGCTGCCCCCACTCGCTGTCTCGGGCGACGCGGCGGGCCGGACCACGAACTTGGATAGCCCTTCGGCTACAAGGCGGCCTATGAGGCTCCGGAGCTCCGAAGCACCCACGGGGACAGCCTCGGATGGTGGGTCGCTGCCGGCGCCGTGTCGCGAGTCGCGTAACCCCGGAAGCGGCTGTGCTGGCCTTGGGAGCCTGATCCGCTTCGCCCTGTCAAGATCGGCTGCGGTTCGGGCGTAAGCCACGGACAAACCGAAATGCTCGGGATCGATAGTCCTGCCCGACGTCTCAGCCTGAACTATTATCTCTCGGCGTATCTCGCCGGCGCGCTCGGGTGACACGCGGGCTCCGAGCCAGCCGTCGGCAACCCGGCCGGCCCGGCGTATCGCTCCCGGACCGGAACCACCGAGCCACACCTCCAGCGGAGCTTGCTTCGGGGTAACAGCCAGCTTTGCTGTCGTACCGTCGCCGAGGTCGACCTCCTCGCCCGCCCACCAGGAGCGCAACTCTGGCAGCATCTCCTCGATCAGGTCCCCTCGCCGGCGGCCTGAGGTCCCCAACGCCTGGCGTTCGCCCGGCTGATCCAGTCCTGGTACCAGCGTCACCAGCAGCCTACCGCCGGTCAGACGGTCGAGTTGGGCCAGGCGGTGGGCTATGACGAACCTGGTCGACCCGAACGGGATCAAGTTGATACCGAGGTGCATGCGAGAGCTTCTGGCGGCGGCGAAAGCCACGCCGAGCATCGGGTCCGTCGAGGCGAGCATCGGCACGTCAGAAAGCCAGATCGTGTCGAAGCCTTTCTCCTCGGCCTCGGCGACGACGTCGCCGAGCTCGGTCGGGTCCGGAGGCCCGCCGGCCACGGACACGGCGAAGCGGACCTTCATCCCCGGCCCGCTTCGGCAGCTTCCCAGCGCTGCATCAGCCCTCGTGCTATGACGATCCGCTGGATCTCGTTGGTACCCTCCCCGATCATCATCAACGGGGCGTCCCGGTAGTAGCGTTCGACAGGCAGCTCGCTGGTGTAACCGTAACCCCCGTGGATCCGCATCGCCTCCGTCGCCACCTCGAAAGCCGTCTCCGACGCGAACAGTTTCGCCATACCTGCTTCGACGTCGGCTCGTTCGCCTGCGTCGAAGCGACGGGCTGCGCTTTCGACCAGAAGCCGTGAGGCCTCGATCTTGGTGGCCATGTCGGCGAGCTTGAACGCTATCGACTGGTGGCGACCTATCGGCACGCCGAATGTGACGCGCTCGTGCGCGTAGCGCATAGCCGCGTCGTAGGCGGCGCGCGCGACACCCACCGCACGAGCCGCAACGTTGATCCTTCCGAGCTCCAAGCCGCCGAGGATGTAACGCAGGCCTGCGCCGAGACCTTCCGATCCCCCAAGCACACATGATGCTGGAACTCTGTGACCGGAGTAGATCATCTCGACTGTTTCCAATCCCTTGTAGCCGAGCTTCGCTATCCTCTTGGACACAGCGACGCTACCGGAGGACGGTCCGGGCTGCTTTTCGACGACGAAGCACGTGACGCCTTCGGGAGTTCTCGCGGCGAGAGCTATGACTGAAGCCCGCTCGCCGTTGGTAACCCACATCTTCGTTCCGTCGAGGATGTACTCGTCACCGTCGGGGGTGGCACGGCAGCGCAAGGCGGAAGTGTCGGAGCCGGCGTCGGGCTCCGACAGTGAAAGCGCCCCCCGGACGTCCCCGGACGCCATGGCGGGAAGAAGTCGTTCCTTCATCTCTTGCGAACCGTGGCGGGCGATCAGGAGCGCTGCGATGGTGTGGGTGTTCAGCACCCCGGCGAGTGACATCCACCCGTATGACAGCTCTTCCATGATCCGGGCGTAGGTGATCGTGTCTAGACCCAACCCTCCGTATTCCTCTGGGATACCGGCGCCGAAGAGGCCGAAGTAGCGCATCTGGGCAACCCACTCTTCGGGGTAGGCGTCAGCGTGCTCGAAGTTCGCCACGTCGGGGATGACCTGCTTGGCGACCCACGCCCTGACGGTGGCGACAAGCTCGTCCGTCACCTGCGCATCGAGGCCCATCAGCGCAGGTCGCGAAGCCCGGCCAGGATCTTGGCTGTCGTCCCTCGACCCGAGTCGTAGGGCATGTAGAGGCTTATCCGGTCGATCACGTCACCGAAACGTCCGAGCAGAAGAGCCGGTATCTGCTCCGGGTCGCCGCGCACTGCGAAAGCGTCGAGTACGTCGTCGTCGATGAGCCTTCCCATGTCCTCCCAGCGGCCCTGCTTGGAGAGCGCTGTCAACTCTGGTTGGAGATCCCCCCACCCGTGCAAGTCCAGTACCGCCCGGTAGGCTGGAGTCGAAGCGTAAAAGGCAATCTGCCTGCGCGTGCCCTGCTCCGCGGCAGCTGTCTCCTTGGCGTTTGTGCCGGTGACGACGAACGCTGGGTACGACAACTGGAACTCTTGCGACGCCCGGCCGTTAGCCCGCAAGACTCCTTCTACTGTTGGCACCGTGACCTCCCGCAGGTAGCGTTCGGTCGTGAAACCGTGGACGAGGAGCCCGTCAGCCACCTCGGCGGCTACCTTGGTCATTTCTGCTCCGACCGCAGCCAGGAACACCTTCGGAGGCCCAAAAGCGGACGGTCCGGGATTGAAGAAGGGTGTCATCAGCGTGTGGGTGTAGAACTCGCCACGAAAGTCGAGCTTGGTTCCGTTCTGCCAGCAGTCCCAGATGGCCCTCATAGCAAGGATGTACTCGCGCATCCGGCGGGCCGGGTGGGACCACGGCATCGAGTAGCGCTTCTCTATGTGAGGCTTGATCTGCGATCCGAGCCCCAGCAGCAGCCGGCCACCGGAGAACTCGTTTAGGTCCCAACCCTGGTTAGCCAGGGTCATTGGGCTTCGACCGAATGCCACCACTATGGCGGTGCCGAGGCTGATCCTCTCGGTGTGCTCGGCTGCCAACAGCAGCGACAGGAGCGGATCGTGGCCGGTTTCGGCAGACCAGATCGCGTCGTAGCCAGCCTCCTCCGCTTTTCGGGCGGCCCCGGCCGCTTCTTTCAGGTCGCTTCCGATGCCTCCGTCGACGAGCATGAGGCAACTCTAACCACCCGAGCGCCGCTGCGGCCAAGTGCTGCCGCTGCAGCCAACTTTGCGAGCCTGACTCCGAGTTCCCAAACCTGGGTGTTCAGCGTGCGAAGACGATCCCGTCGGAGGCCACCTCGGACCCGTCAGGTCGGATCATGTAGGCCTCGTAGCCTTCCAGGTCGACGATCCGCTCCCAGACTGGGTCACCGCCGACCGCCAGAGCGGTGGCTAGGGAGTCGCAGACAGCAAGGCTGAGACCGGTGACGGTAGCGGAGGCTACTTCGCGCGACAGACGACCGGTGCGAGGGTCCACCAGATGCAAGCCTCGCTCGTAGCTGCCCGACGTGGCTACCGCCGCTTCGACGGCGATCACGCATGCCAGCGCTTCGGGGCGCCAAGGATGCTGTATGCCGACCGGCCAATACGAAGACCCTTCGGGCGATCCGATCGCTGCGATGTCCCCACCGCCGTTAAGGATGGCCGCCTCCACACCTGCTGCGGATAGAAGCCCGACTGCCTGTTCGATCGCCCAGCCCTTGACAAGTCCGGTCGGGTCGACGCCGCCGGGCATCGCCCAGGGATCGAACCAACCTCCAGAGAGGACGCGAGCCTCCTCGCACAGTGCCAACACCGTCGGGATCTCCTCTGGAACATCGCCGATGCCTACTTCATTGCGTCGTAGGCGGCTGAGAGGGCTGGACGGCTTCCACGTGCTGAAGGTGTCGTCGACAGAGTGCAAGAAGGCGCAGACTTCGCCAATGGCCGCGAGCAGCGCCCCGTCCCCACAGCGGTAGCTTAAGATCCGAAACGACACTACGGTACCCATCACCTCCTCGTCGTGGGACAAGCGGACAGCCCCGGTCGCGCTGACGCTCATGGCCGCGCCGCGTCAAGCAAAGTGGAGCTTCGTCAGAGCGGACTGAACCGACTGGGCATAGGCGTCGCTGGTGTAGGTCGCACCGGAAATCCCGTACACGTGAAGGCTCTGGGCCTTTAGGATCTCGTTGCGCAGCATGGGTATCACCTGATTAGCAAGCTGCTGGGAGTAGCTTTCTGCGGTCTGGAGGTCGGCTACCGAAATATCAGTGATCTTGCTTCCGCTGACAGTGACTTTGACCGATATGACACCGTACCCGTACTGTTCCGCAGCTCCCACTGCGCTCCGAGGGCCGGAGCTGGCGGGGCTAGCCGGTGCAACTGTCGCCTGTGACGATTGGGCCGGCGAGGATTGTGCCGGTGGGATACTCCCCTTGGCCGTGGGCGCGGTGGACGTGGACGGGGTGTCAGAAGGCTGGGTCGAAGAAGGCTGGGATGCGCTCGCTGGTTTCGTCGCAGTAGCACCTGCCTGTGCAGGACCGGCCTTTGTGGCACCGAGAGAAGCCGACAGCGAGCCGGTTGTGGCCTTCGAGTGGAACGTGAGAATGCCAGCCAGACCCGCGAGCGTGGCTCCTATCACGGCCGGGTATTTCTTCATCTTGTTCCTCCAAGGGGTAGGGAGTTCCTCACCAGCTGAAGACCTCCCGATGCAGCGACCCGTCCTGCACGCCGAGGACCCGGCCCGCTTGGACTACGTCCTCGACGAGACCCGGCGGCCCGAACACATACAGGTCGCGTCTAGCCAGGTCAGGCACCAAGCGGCGGAGCTCCCGACCCATCCGAGGGGTGTCTGTACGAGGGCCGATCATCTCGTGGAGAGTTCCCTTACGGCGTCGGACGAGCTCGGCTACCTCTTCGCGCAGCACGAGTTGCTCCAGCGACGCCGCTCTTAGTATCACAACAGGGTTCGTGTCACGGCCCAGGTCCTCGAGCAGGCAGCGGGTCGCCGTCACGCCGATGCCACCGGCGACGATCGCTACCTTCTGGCGCTTCTTGGCGTGGGACGTGACAGCACCGTAAGGTCCTTCGATGGCCACTTTGGTGCCGGGCGTGAGCTTCGCCAGCGCCGCTGAGTGGTCTCCGACGGCTTTGACGGTCAGCCTCATGTATGGCGGGCGCGGGAGCGCTGAGAGCGAATAGGGGTGAGCCTGCCACCATAGGCCAGGGGTCAAGAACCGCCAGGCGAAGAACTGCCCGCCGGAGAAAGCGAGGCGGTCAAGGTGATGTCCGGACACCACGATCGACGTCACTCCGGGCGCCTCCTCGCTTACCTCCACGACCTCCAAGCGGTAGCGGAGACTGCGCAGAACCGGAAGTCCAACCCGATAGACCAGCACCGTCCCAGCTGTAGCCACCCAGACAGCCGACCACACCATCCGGGTCAGCGGGTGACCGACAAAGGCCGGGCCCAGAACCAGGGCGTGAGCGAAGGACAATGCCAAAGCGAGGTACATGTACAAGTGCAGAACCCACCACGTCTCCCTTCGCATCCTCTCCCGGATAGCCCGGATCGAGGCGACACCGATCGCCACCATCAAAGCGAGCGCAACTGTGCCAGCCAGAACGTCAGGATAGTTGTCGATCAGCTTGGCGATCTCCGCCCAAGTGCCGGAGTGAGCGGCCTGGGCGTACCCGACTGTTATGAACACGGCGTGAGCGAAAATCAGACTGAGGGGCCAAGGCGAGAGCCATTTGTGGACTTTCATCATCCCGTCCTGGCCGATGATGCGCTCGAGCGCGGGGATGCGTGCGACTATAAGAACCATGATCAGGGCCAGGTACGTACCGGCGAGCCCTGTAATGCTGCCGATGAAGGTCGTTCCGCCTCCGGGCAGCGAGAGTTCGCTACTCGTCTCCGTGGCAACCCCCAACACGATGACCGCGACCAGACCGGCCGCCGCTATCACCGCCGCAGCCCGGCCGAGCTCAGGGCGGGGTCGAGGGGCCTTGAGCGGCGCGCTCCGGCCTCGCCGCCCCCGGGCCGGGGTCTCAGCGCTGGGGTCGAACAAGTCCGCAACCCTCGTAGCTCTCGGCGTGAAAGTGCTCACGCTCGGAAAGCTATTAGTTCTACAGCTTAAGGCGCGTTGAAAAGGCCGGCGCCTGATCGCGCAAAGCGGACCTGCTCGTGCGGCTCGCGTGAGCGGACATGTTGAGGTCCGCTACCAGTCCTTCCACTGGGATCACGTACCGGCACCGCAGCGGATCTCAGGCCTCGCCGGCACTGCCGAGAACTCGTCGAGCTACAGCGAATGCTGTGTTAGCCGCTGGCACACCCGCGTAGACAGCGCAGTGCAGGAGAACCTCGGATATCTCCTCTTGTGTGAGACCGTTGCGCAGCGCAGCGACAAGGTGAAGGCCGAGTTCGTCTGAACGCCCTAGAGCCACGAGCATCGCAATGGTGACGAACGACCGCGTGCGGCGGTCCAAGCCGGGTCTGCTCCAGATATCACCCCACGCATACCTGGTGATGAACGAGCTGAAAGACTCGCTGAGTGGGCTGTCAAGTTTCTTGGCACGCTCGACGTGGTCATCCCCGAGGACTTCACGTCGAGTCTTCTCCCCCCGCTCGGCAGCGCTCGCACACAGGTGGTCCACAACAGCACAAGCGAAGCGGTCAGGCTGCTCCATGTTTAGAAGGTGCGATGCCGGGCTCAACGACTGCATACACGACCCGGGGATGGAATCGCAGAGCTCGACGGCATCACGCAGTGAAACGACCGGGTCAGCGTCGCCGCATATCACCAACGTCGGGGCTTGTATCCACGGGAGGAGCGAACGCAAGTCTGCCTCTGCCAGCGCCTCGCAGCATGCTGCGTATCCCTCCGGCGTCGCTGAGGCGAGCATCTCGTTCAGAGCGACGCTGAGATCGGGCCTCCCTGTGACGAAGGGGGCTGTAAACCATCTCTGCATCAAAGCGTCCGCAAGAATCGCCGTGCCCTCCCGGCGGACGAGGTCCGCCCTGTCCAGCCACGGCCCGGCAGGCGACCAGTTGGCCCTGGTAGCGGCCAGGACCATCCGGTCGACCCGCTCTGGATGGGTGGCGGCAAGCCACATGGCTACCGCTCCCCCCAACGACAAGCCGACTACGTGAGCCCGCTCGGCGCCAGCGGCGTCCAGTATGCCGAGCAGGTCCGAACCTAGATCCCCGATCCGGTACGGGCCTGGGGGTGCGGGTGTCGAGCCGTGGCCTCTGTGCTCGTAGCGGATCACCCTGAACCGGGATCTCAGCTCCGGCATCTGCGGAGACCACATGTCAGACGTCGAACCGAGGGAGTTGGAAAGCACGAGCCATGGGGCACCCCGTGGGCCTTCGACCCGGAAGTTCAAGTGGACCATGACACGCCCGCCTCTTCTCCTGCTGTCACGCCGGCTGCTGCCGACAGGACTCGATCAATCCACACGGAAGCCGATCCCAGGTAGCCGCCCGGGTCGAGCAGGCCGCTCAGTTCGCCTAGCGTCGACGCTGCAGCGACGGCGGGGTCGGCGAGAAGGGCTGCCGCCACTGCGTGGGTGCTGCTGTCTGCGCTGGCAGCGAGCGCCTTTGCGACGGCATTGCGTGACGCTTGGCGGCCGAGACGTCCTGTTAGGGCAAGGGACACGTTCTCAGCTAGGAGAGCTCCGGCGCGGCCTGTCAGGTTGGCCTTCATCGCCGTCACGTCCACTTCGAGTCCGTTCACTGTCTCGGCGCTGCGTGCTACCGCACCCCCGGCGAGGGCGAGAAGATCGCCGAGCGTCTGCCATTCTACGGGCCAGGCGACGAGGGATCTCTCGTGCTCCCCGCTGAGCGATTCGAACATGCTTCCGGCGAGAGCCGCACAGCGCTTGGCGGCGGCCCCGACAGCGGCGGCTCCGACAGGGTTACGTTTGTGAGGCAGAGTCGAAGAGGCGCCACGCCCAGGGGCAGCCGGCTCGGACACCTCAGCCACTTCCGCCTGCATGAGAAGTGCCACGTCCACGGCGATCTTCGCTGAGGTTCCCGCAGCGATCGCCAGAGCGCTCGACAGCGCCACGAGAGGCGTCCTTACAGCGTGCCATGGCATGGGAGGGACTTTGAGACCGAGACGAGCCGCGTACGCCTCGACCACAGCCGGCCCCACCGACCCCAGCGACGCTAGAGTTCCCCCGGCACCGCCAAGCTGCGCCGGCAGCCTGTCGAGCGAACCGGCGAGCATCGCCCGGCTCTCAATCGTTGCGAAGAGCCATCCGGCGGCCTTTGCCCCGAAGGTCGTAGGCAAGGCTGGCTGGAGCAGCGTCCTGGCGGTCATCAGGCTGTCTCGGTGCTCGTCGGCCAGCAAGGCGCACCCTGACGCTAGAGAGGCTAGATCCTCCAAGATCATCCGGCCAGACCGCCGAGCGACCAGGACCGCCGCCGTGTCGAGGATATCCTGACTGGTCGCACCCCAGTGGACCCAGTCCCTGCCGGCTTCAGCCACTTTGGCTCTCAACATCTCGACGAGCGGTATCACAGGGTTGCCGCCGAGGCGAGCGCCTTGGGCGATGGCTTTCACGTCGAAATCCTCCGATCTCGACGCTGCCTTAATGGCAGCGGCTGCTTCGTGAGGTATCACCCCGGTATCAGCCTGTGCTCTAGCGAGGGCCACCTCGGCATCGAGCATCGCGATTAGCCACGCCTCGCCGCCGGTAGCGGCGAGAAGCCGTTCTGTGGTCACTATCCGGTCGAAAAGGTTGTCGGCGGTCACCTGTGCCGGTCTCAGTACGCGAAGAACACGGTCTCGTCGGGTCCGTGCAGGCGAATGTCGAAGCGCAGTCCTCCCGAAGGATCGCTTTTCGCTATCAGCGTTTCCCGCCGCCGCTGGGGGACGAGGGCGAGTACGGGGTCAGCGGAGTTGGCGTCGGTCTCGTCGGGAAAGTAGATCCTCGTCGACAGCTGACGTAGCAGACCGCGAGCGAACACGAGCAGGTCCATGTGCGGGACCACCCCCGCCGGCTTGACGACCGTGAAAGCATATGACCCGTCGTCCCCGGTCAGAGATCGGCCCCAAGCGGGAGGGGACCACAACTCCAAAACAGCGTCGGGTATCCCTTCGCCGTCACCGTCAGTGACTGTCCCCACGAGAGGCACCGCACCAGCGGATCCGGGCGCTACCAGATCCTGCGCGTGCATCCATTCCATGCCGATCCGAAGGTACGGGCCGACGGTCTGCGAAGGGGTCGCTATCAGCCGCTCCCCGGGACCGGCTGCTTCGCTGCCGGCTTTCACCGCCTCACCGCGCTTGGCTGTTCAAACGGGGTCGTAAGGTGCCCAGAGACCACAATGTCGAACTTGTAGCCGAGCGCCCACCCTTCCTCGGTCGTGTCCCAATCGAAAGACGAGACCATCCTTTCCCTGACCCGGCGTGACCGCACCGAGTTGTAGATCGGGTCGAAACTGAGCAGCGGATCGCCCGGGAAGTACATCTGGGTCACGAGCCTCTCAGTGAAGCGGCGTCCGAACACCGAGAAATGCAGATGTGCCGGTCTCCATGCGTTGGCGTGGTTCCCCCACGGATAGGACCCCGGAGCGATAGTCACGAAACGGTAGGCGCCGTCCGGGCCTGTAAGGCAGCGGCCGGTACCCGTGAAGTTGGGGTCCAACGGCGCGGCGTGGGTGTCCACCTCGTGCCGGTAGCGGCCCGCTGCGTTCGCCTGCCATAACTCGACCAGCTGTCCTGCGACAGGTCGACCGTGGCTGTCCAAGACCCGCCCGCTCACGTTGATCCGCTGCCCTTGGGCTTCGCCGTGGCCACCAAGGGTCAGGTCCGCGTCCGAGGAGGTCAAGGGAGTTTCTCCGAAGACCGGTCCGCCGCCGTCTAACAGCGACTCTGGGAGCAGGACCAGAGGCTGCGTGGGGGATCGCGTCGCCGAGGAACGGTAGTCGGGACTGTCATAGTCGGGGTCGAAGCGAAGTTCCGGATGCCCGGCGACTGCGGTCATCTAAAATCCTTAAAGCCGATGCCCGCTTCGCTGGTTCTCACGTCGGCACCCATTCCGGCTGCGAGCACGACAACCCCTCTTTCCTGGCAGAGGACTGGGGACCTCCGAGCCACCAACCCGAACAGGCACGCACTTCGTTCGCCAATCGAACACTCGGTCGCCATGCGTACAGCCTAGTGCGATCACCGACTCCGCTCAGCTGGTGAGAAGCCCTCCGTCAACCGCAAGCGTCGAGCCGGTCACGTACCCGGCTGCGTCGCTGGCGAGGAACACCACTGCCGCCGAAAGCTCTGCGGGGTCTCCGGGTCGTCCCACCAAGACGCGGGGCATCTGCGAATCGAGGTAGCCTTCGGGATACTGTTCGGTCATCTCCGAGACGAAGAACCCCGGTGCTAAGAGGTTGACCCGGATGCCTTTACGACCGGTCCATTGCTGCGCCAGATCTCGGGTGAGACCCACGAGACCCGCCTTGCTCGCCGAGTAAGCCGCCTGAGGCAGACCTGCGGTGGTAAAGCCGAGGACGCTGCCGATGTTGATGATGCTCGAACCAGGCTTCATGATCCTCCCGCAGGCCTGCGCCATCCAGTAGGCACCGTTCAAGTTGACGTCTATGACCTCGCGGAACTGCTCGGGCCTCTCGCGCGTGGCGGGGTAGGCGGTACCCACCCCGGCGTTGTTCACCAAAACGTCGACCTTACCGAGCTCGAGGACGGCGGCTTCGACAAGGCGCTGGCAGTCCTCTGGCGAGGTAACATCCGTCGCTACGGCGACCACCCGTCGGCCGGCCTTTTCTACTAACCGGGCGGTGTCGCCGAGCCGCTCAACCCGCCTGGCGCCCAAAGCTATGTCGGCTCCGGCTTCGGCCAAGTGCTGGGCGAAAGCCACCCCGAGGCCAGATGACGCTCCGGTGACGATAGCCACCTTTCCGTCCAAGCGGAAACGATCCAAGATGCCCACTCTTACCTCCTTGTGCGGCCTTCGCGCCAACCCGGGCCTTCCGGGAGCGTTCCTCAAGGTTACATAGCCGTCGCTGGCGCCACCTCGCCGTGTCGTCCACCGGGGACCGTCCGTGCAGATCCGCCGGGACAGCGAGCAGTTTCACAAGAGTTAGCCAAAGGTTCACCCTGACTATACCAGGAGGCAACGAGATGTTCACCTCGTGGGATTACTTTCGGGCCATGAGAAAAGTCAAGGTTGAATCTTTTGCGCCATCTACTGCCATCAAGATCGCCGGTAGCGCTCTGGCGCTGGGAGCGGCACTGACAGCATGCTCCAGCTCTTCGACGACCAAGTCGGCATCACCGACTACGGTCGCGCCAAGCTCTTCGACAACCGCCGCTGCGACAGCTTCCGCTTCCACATCGAAGGTTCCACTCGTCGTCTACGCGGCCGAGGGATACGACCAGGCAGAGGTCAAAGCATTCCAGGCGGCGACAGGAATACCCACAAAGCTGGAGGACCACAGCACGGGTACACTCCTTACCAAGATCCAAGCTGAGGGCTCCAACCCGCAGTGGGGGGTCTTTTGGTCCGACGGTGACGGCGCCTACGCCGCGCTGGACAAGCAGGGCATGCTGCTGAAAGGTTTCGAGCCCGACACCGGGACGCTCAACGCTCTCGGCCAAAAGGAGGTCCCGGCCGACAAGAGTTACATCCCGACTGGCATCACGGTAGCCGGAGCGCTCGTCTACAACAGTGCCGTCGTGTCAACCCCGCCCACGTCGTGGGCGGCCCTCACCGGCCCTGCATGGAAGGGCAAAGTCGGTATGAACAACCCGGCCATCTCTGGACCGACATACAGCTTCGTCGCTGGGATAATGAACCAGCTCGGCGGCGTCACCCAAGGCGAGCAGTACTTTTCCCAGCTGGCAGCGAACGGTCTTCACGTGTACGCCACGAACAAGGTCACTCTCACCGCTTTGCTCCAAGGCCAGATCAACGCGGCGATCGTGCAGAACTCTGCGGGAATAGGCTTCGAGTACAAGTACCCACAGATCAAAGTTGCCTACCCGTCGATGGTGACTGCGCTACCAGGCGTGATCGGCATCGACGACAAGGTGTCTAGCGCCGAGCAAGCCGAAGCCAAGCAGTTCGCGGACTTCGTCTACTCCCCAGCGGGTCAAAAAGTCATGCTGAGTGGCGACCCGCACGGCGACTCTCTCTTCTTCCCCATCGTCAACGGGACCAGCCAGCACTCGCTGGTTCCTGCGCTGTCGTCCATCCCGATCCAGTTCATCAATCCCTACGTGTGGGGACCCCAAGAGGGCACTGTCAACCAGTGGTTCACTGCGCACGTGGTGAACGGTTGACGCACAGCGCTCCGCAAGGCCGGCTCCGAATGGGATCCGGCCTTGCATTGTCGTTACACCAGGCCGTCCGGCGCTCGCCGGCCGGCCTGGCCCGTTTGGGTATGGCGGCGGTCGTCACGGTCCTGCTGGTCGTACCCCCCGCCTGCTTCTTGATTCAGGCGGTGGCACCACGCCTCTTCGACCAGGGAACGTCGTGGCTTACATGGTCCAACGTGTCGAGCGCTCTCAGCGACGGCCTCGGCCGGGCGCTACTCGACAGTGTCGCCGTGTCCTTGGGAGCCGGACTGTTGGCGGTCGTTTGCGCAGCCGTCCTGGCCTTCATATCCGAAAAGACCACTGCCCCCGGACGGCGCCTATTCGTCCTGGCCCTGTGGGCAGTCCTGCTCGTTCCTTCTTATCTCGTCGCAGTCGGCTGGGAGGAGATCGTGCTGAAGTCCGGACTGCTCGCCTCCATGGGATTATGGAACCACACAGTCCAAACTACAGTGCTCGGCCCGGTCGGAGTCGCTTTCGTCCTGGGCTTTAAAGGTATGCCTTTCGCTTACTTCGCGCTAGCGCCCTCGATGGGAGCCCTCGGGGGGGACATCGAGCACTCAGTGCGCGTGCACGGCGGCGGGAAGCTCGACGCGATACGCGTGATAACCCCCCTGCTCCTGCCTGCGATCATGTCCGGGTTCGTGATCGTCTTCGCCGAATCGGTGGGCGACTTCGGCGTCGCAACGACGATCGCCGCCTCGGCCCATTTTCCTGTCGCGACCTACACTCTCTACGAGTCGATCTCTACCTTCCCGGCCAACTTCGGAGTCGCGGCGGTGGTCGGCTGGTCACTCATAGGCACCGTCGCGCTGGCGTTGGTACTCCAAAACGGCCTCATGCGATCCCGTAGTTTCGTGGTCGTGTCCGGCCGGTCCAGGTCCGGGGCTCCTAGGACCCTCAGCCGGGCGGGAAACAACGTGGCTGTCGGGTTTGCAGCCGTCGTCTTCGGAGCTTCACTCGGCGTGCCACTGCTTGGTGTGGTGTCATCTTCTCTACTTGTACCTTTCAAAGGTCTGCATCTGAGCTCGCTGACACTGTCCAACTACAAAGGTCTTCTCGGGGTTTCGGGTCTGAGCGGACCGATCCGCTTCTCGGCGGAGATCGGCCTGGTCTGCGGACTGGCGACTGTGACGCTCGGGGCGGTGCTCGCTCGGACGATGGCGTCGTCGCGCCGCGGGGTCGGAGGGAAGATCCTCGACATGGCGTTGCTCGTCGCTGTCGCTCTTCCCGGCGTGGTATTCGCCGCCGGCTACATTTTCGCCTATAACCTACCGTTCCTCGCCCACGCGGGGATAGACCTCTACGGCACCGTTCCGCTATTGGGGATGGCCTACGTGGCCAACGCCGTGCCCCAGTCATCACGGATTATGCTCGGCCCTTTCTCGCAGATCCACGACTCGCTGCTGCACGCCGCCCGGGTGCACGGAGCGGGCTGGGCGCGTTCGTGGAGGAGCGGCGTCCTCCCGCTCCTGGCGCGACCGCTCCTATGGGCGGCCCTCCTAGCGTTCTCCGGGCTGTTCCTGGAACTGCCGATATCCGAGCTGCTAGCACCCCCAGGCGTCGTTCCTGTGTCAGTGGCGATCCTGTCGGTCCTCGGGAAGGCGAACATCGGTCAAGGAACGGCCCTGTCTGTGGTAGCGGTGGCGTTCACGCTCAGCGTTGTCGGCGTCTGCCTAGGGCTCTTCAGGCTTCTCGCGCCCCCGGGATGGCGTCACTGGCAGCGGCCTGCCCCAGCTGAAGCGCCGGCCGCCAGCGCTGCCACCCCGACCACGGTGGCACCTGGAAGCGAGAGCACCATCCAGACAGACCTCGTGGCCGTATCGTGATGAACTCGAGGGCAACACAGCCAGCCGATCCGGTTCAGGGTCGTCCTCAGAGCACCTTTCCGGCCGTCGATGTAGCCGACCTCACCAAGGCGTTCGGGTCTAAGGTCGCCGTCGACAACGTCGGCCTCGAGGTTGCGCCAGGTCAGTTCGTGGTGCTTCTCGGCCCGTCGGGGAGTGGCAAGACGACCCTTTTGCGTTGCATAGCCGGGATCGAACGGCCGAGCGCTGGTCGAATTCGAATCGGCGGCGTCGAGATGGACGGCCCAGGCACGCATCTTCCCCCCGAGAAGCGCGATCTGGCGATGGTCTTCCAGGACTACGCGTTGTGGCCGCACATGACCGCAGAGCAGAACGTCTCGTTCGCACTGCGCCGTCGTGGGCTGAATCTCCAGGAGCGACGCGCCCGTTCCGTCCTGGCACTGGCACAGGTCGGGCTGGCCGGCTTGGAGGGCCGCTACCCCGGGCAGCTTTCGGGGGGAGAGCAACAGCGCGTCGCCCTGGCCCGCGCCTTGGTCGCCGAACCCAGCCTTCTCCTCTTCGACGAGCCGCTGTCCAACCTCGACGCCGACCGCAGAGAGCATCTGCGGGTCGACATCGGAGCGATGGTGCGCCGTCTTGGAGCGGCCGCCGTCTACATCACCCACGATCAGGCGGAGGCGTTCGCCCTCGCCGACGTGGTCGGCGTGCTCGACCAGGGCAGGCTCGTCCAGCTCGCCGCCCCCGAGACCGTCTACCGCGACCCCGCCAGCGAGTTCGTGGCCCGCTTCACAGGCCTCGCCGGCGAGCTCGAAGGCATAGCGGCCGACTTCGACGGCACGCACCTGACAGTCGACGTATCGGGACATGAGATCTATGGCAGACCGATGCTCGGCGAAGCACCCGAGACTGGCACACCGGTACGCGTCCTGATCCGCCCTACGGCTGCGCACTTCGGGGGCTCTGACGGCCGGGAGCTGGGCGGCCGCTTCATGTCTCGTGCGCTGTCGCCTGCTCCCGGGCTGTCAGCGTCGAACGGCTCCGGGCGGACTCGTAACCCTCCGAGCGCTACTTTAGACGCTGTTGCCCTTGACAGCGCCTTTCGCGGTTGGGGATACGACCATGTTATAGAGCTCGCTGGCGGGCGCCGCCTGAGCGGGATCCCCAACTCGCAGCGGTTGAGGTTCGAATCCAGGGCCCAGATTGTACTTTCCGCTGACGGATGCCTCGTCTTCGCAACGTCGCAGCCGACACGTCGAGCGAGCCTGTAAAATGAGCGTGGAAATGGGATCTGCGACATGAACGCTGGAGCACTGTTCCTCGCAGTCTTTCTGGCCTGTGCAGTCGAAGCCGTAGAGGCTACGACTATCGTCCTCGCTGCCGGAACAGCCCGCGACTGGCGCTCGGCGCTCGTCGGGGTAGGCGCAGGTCTGGCGCTCCTCGCCGGAATCGTCGCTGCTCTCGGACCGGCCCTGACAGCCGTACCGCTGCGGGATCTGAGGCTGTTCGTCGGCGCGTTGCTGCTCGTCTTCGGCCTTCAGTGGCTGCGTAAGGCGGTGCTTCGAGCGAGCGGCCACAAAGCTCTCCACGACGAGGACAAGATCTTCCGCGAGCAACTTGCGGCCGCAAGGGCCGCGCAGACAAGGAAGATCGGCCTCGTAGCAGACTGGTACGCGTTCACTCTGTCCTTCAAGGGGGTCGTCCTCGAAGGTCTCGAAGTGGCCTTCATCGCGTTGACTTTCGGCTCGAACCAGCACGACGTGCCGCTCGCCGCTGTCGCCGCTGTCGCCGCTGTAGTAGCGGTAGTGGCCGTCGGAGTAGCGGTACGTGCCCCCCTCGCACGAGTGCCGGAGAACACGATGAAGTTCGTGGTAGGAGTAATGCTCATCTCGTTCGGGACTTTCTGGGGGGCCGAAGGTGCGGGGGCGCACTGGCCCGGATCCGACGCTGCCCTGCTGGTCTTGGTCCCGAGCGTCGCCGCGTTCGGACTGGCCCTGGTCGCCGTTTCGAAATTGTGCGCTAGCTCCAAGGCCGTTTCAGAGGATCGAGCCTCTACCACTAGAGAAGTGACAACCCCCGCGTGAAATACTTCAAGAACTTTTTTGCGTTCTGGTACGACTTCATTGTCGGAGACGACTGGACTGTCGCAGTTGGTGTGGCGGTAGCGCTAGCCGTCACCTACGCCGTCGCCCGCACGAGCGTAAGCGCCTGGTGGATCGTTCCATCAGCCGTCGTTGTCATCTTCCCATGGAGCCTTTGGCGGTCAATCCGCAAAGGCTAAGCGGCCGGCGCCGAGGCTTCGTTCGGCCTTCCCGACCGTGTGGGCGCCAGGTTCAGGCCGCCGGGACGGACGTAACGAGGGCTTGGCGGACGAGCGGCTCGAAGTGCTCGAGGGGCTCGCTGGGGTAGTCGACGTCGAATGCAACCTGGTCGTACTTGGCGCAGAACTCGGCGGTGTAGTCGAAGAACTCATTTCCCCGGAACTGCTCACGCGAGTTGCGGTCCAATCCGATGTGATGCCAGAAGTAGTACCCCTGGAAGATGCCGTGGTGCGCGACCATCCAGTGGTTGGCCTCCGAAACGAACGGCTTGAGGATGTCCGCCGCAATAGACGGGTGGTTGAAAGGTGAGAGAGTATCCCCAATGTCGTGCAGCAGCGCGCACAGGACGTACTCGTCGTCCCGGCCATCCCTCTCAGCCCGGGTCGCCGTCTGAAGCGAATGCTCCAGGCGATCCACAGGGAAACCGCCGTGATCGCTCTGCAGCTCGCGTAGGAGGCGGATCACCCGCTCAGGAACCAGACTCTGAGTGATGTCCAACCTAGGCGCTATCTTGGCCCAGTCTTCCTGCGTGGACTCCTCGAAACTCGAGAAAGTCGCTCTCTCCAGCGTAGCCATGCCTTCATCGTACCCCTTTCGACCCCTCACGGCATGTGAAGCGCGACTTTCGCAGGGCGGAAACTTCGATAGGATCTTGGCGGTGACTTTGGCCTCCGCGACAGGCGCTTCTGGCGATCTTGGATCCTTCGACCTACGCTCCTAAGCCAGCCGGCTCAGCGCGAGCGCGCAAAGCGACGAAGGTCGAGCGAAGGTGACCCACTATCCACTAGGCGGAGGGGGGCCGCTTGGGGGTGGCCGGCGACGGCGTATCTTCTCTTCGAGACGGTCGCGCAACTGGCCGCTTATCGGACTTCTCGCCGTTTTAGCCGCAGCGGTGATCGTAGCTGCTACTTTGCTGTCAAGCGGAACCACGGCGGCTAACAAACAATCCCAGACTGCTACCGTCCGACCCGACCCGACGTCGTCTCCGTCGACCGCCAGTTCGACCACCACCGCCGCGACCACTACGACCGTCCCGGCCCCCCAACCGGTGTGGCGGGTAGCATGGGGCTCCCCGATGGCCTGGGGTTACGGTGTCGCATCCAACGCCACGGTCCGAGACCTAGCGACGGTCGCCCTGGGTGGGCAGGCCGTCAAATTCAGGGTTTCTAACCTCTGGGGCACCCAGCCGTTGGTGATCGGCGCAGCGACCCTGGCACAGTCCGCCGGGGGCTCCGCCACAGTTCCAGGCAGCAGCCACACGGTGACCTTCAACGGCGCTCCCGGCGTGACTATACCCCCTGGCCAGGCCGTCTATACAGACCCAGTCCAGATGGCCGTGACCGACAACGAAACCTTGGCGATCAGCATCTGGGTGCAGAGCACCACCGTCGTCAGCCTGCACTGGTGCTGCACGACCAGCCCTATTCGCGGCTACTTCACCGCGAACGGTCGAGGTAACGTGACCGCCGCCGCGAACCTTCTTGGGATCGGATACCAAAGCACCCAGACCAGGTTCGTCGACGCTGTCGACGTGCTAGAGACGGTCGGTCAGCCGAGCATCGTCGTCGTGGGCGACTCGATCACCGACGGCTATAACAGCACGTTGAGGTGGACTCACGTCCTTCAGCAGCGCATCGACTCGCTCCCCGCCGACGAACAGCGCGCCGTCATCAACGAGGGGATCACCGCCAACGCCCTTCTACCCCCGACCCAGACCGTTCCCACTGACCAAACCAAGAGCGGAGGGCTGGCCGGGCTCACCCGTCTGGCATCCGACGCGCTCGACCAGCCCGGTGTCGGCGAAGTGGTCCTGTTCCTCGGGACGAACGACTTGTGGTTCGGGTCAAGCGCGTCCGAGTTGATAGCCGGCTACCAGCAGGCCATCGCAGAGGCCCACAAGGCCGGGATAAGGATCGTCGGTGTCACCCTGTTGCCGCGCAGCACGGACAAAGACGAGTATTGGAGTCCCACCGACCAGGAGAACCTGGTCAGCGTAGACAACTGGATCCGAACTTCAGGGGCTTTCGACGGTGTCCTCAACATGGCCCCTGTCATGGCCGACGTCTACAACGGCCAGTGCGACCCGGCGGCCATGTTCCCCCCCTACGACTCAGGCGATAACCTCCATCCCAACCCAGCCGGTCAGACAGCGTTCGCGGATGCTATCAACCCTGCAACGCTCCAACTGCCCTCACTGCCCCAGGTGCCGCCCCTCGTCAGCGTCACCGCTACTCCTGGGTGCGACGCTGCCAGCGCCCCTTAACGACGGCTCGCCATCCGTTGCGCTTGCCTCCTTCGAATACGTCGCATGAGGTTCGCTATCCAAGACAGCAAGCGCCTCGCTGACCGACTCCGCTGGGACGATCTCGACCTGGGTGGCTTCGAGGACAGGCCCCTCGAACAGGGTGTGCTTCGATGCCTGCGTTACATGCACGACGTCGAATTCCACACGGCGTGTTACCTGCGGGACCTCCTAGTCAGCCCCGCGCACGCCGACCCTGACCTGACTTCCTTCCTGTCCATCTGGGCCTTCGAGGAGCTATGGCACGGTGAGGCGATCGCCGCGGTGCTCGGCGCACACGGGGAAAGCTCCGGAGAACTCCGAGTCCACGCGATGCGACAGAGCTTGGGAGCGACAGACAGGCTCAGGCCCCTCGTGATGATGGGTGGATCCATGCTGGCCGGCGAGAACCTGCTGGCCCTTCAGATGGCGTGGGGAGCTATCAACGAGATGACTACCCAAGGCGGCTACGCCCTCCTCGGAGCGAAAGCCGCGCACCCGTTGCTGTCGGCACTGTTGAAGCGAATCATGGTCCAAGAGGGACGGCACATGGACTTTTACGCCTCCCAAGCCGACGTGCGCCTAGCCGGCAGCGCCCCGGCCCGCCGGCTCACCAGGGCCGCCCTTCGCTGGCTGTGGTCCCCCGTCGGCTCGAAGGTAATGCCTCCAGGTGAAACGGACTTCCTCGTGAGGTACCTCTTTAGTGACTTACAGGGGATCAAAGCGATTCGCAGGATCGACCGAAGGATCGACCGGCTTCCCGGGCTCGGGGGGATGAACTTGACCAGACGCTGGTTCGAGCGCTTTCGCTAAGGGAGGCTTTTTCCGTTTCCTCCGTCGCTGAGCAGCACCCCGGTGGGTCGAGCGGGCGGCTTTTTCAAGTCGAGGCTGCGTTGTGCCGACTGTTGTTCAGTGTCAAGGACAGACCAAGCGCCAGGCGGGAAACCCTGGCCGGGCGAAAAGCGTGGCCAGTCGGTCAGCAGCCGCCCTCTGCGCAAATCAGTGAAGGTCCGCAACACGTGGTTTCCCAAGACGCGTTCGTGGTTCGCTCTCGGCGCTCCGATCGAGCTGCTCAGCCCGCTTTCGGTGATCCGGGTCGTCCTCGTGTTCACTGCCGTCGTTCTCCCCCCGGCAGCCCTAGCGGCCGGGTATCCATTCTCCCACCGCTGGATAGTCGCAGTGGTCACCGGGGTTTCAGGCTTGACTCTCATCTCGCTGATGAGAGCGCGAACTGTCGGTCAGAAAGCATCCACGTTGCTGGCAGGGTGGATCACGGTCTCCGCGGTGTTCGCTGTGTGGGGCGCTCACCAATCCAGGGGGGCAATCTGCTTTCTCATATCCTGGGCGGGCCTCGCGATCTTCGACGCCCTGTTCTCGTCATGGAAACGACTGCTCGTCGACACCGCCACCCTCGGCGTAGCGTTGTGGATCGCGCTCGGAAGCGACCGAAATGCGATATCAGAGATAGCTGTCATCGCCTCGGCACTTATCGCCTATGCTGGAGCAGCCTCTGCGCTTGCCTTCGCGGCGACAGCAGCCCGTCGAAGGGACACCGTAGACACGGATACGGGGCTGCCGAACGGGTATGGTCTCGCCAAGCGCCTGGGAGCGGGTCCGCCCCGCCCGTTGGTTGTGGCGGTCACCAACCTTGCCGGTCTAGGCGACGCCCGGGGAGCCTTGGGCTACGCAGTGGGGAGCGAGCTCCTCCAGCGGATCGTTGAGAACATCGGACAAGTGCTCCCGCCGGATGCAATGATCGGGAGGGTGGACGGCGACGAGATCGTCGTCGTGGAGGTCGTAGGACCGCCGATCGGTCACCGTGGCCCCTCCCTCGACACCGCCACGCAGAAGGCCAGTATCCTCGTCGACGTCCTCAGCAAGGCCTTGAGCGCCAGCCGCTATCTTGTTGGCGGTATAGAGCTGGCTATCCGCTCCCACACCGGCGTGGCATTCTCCCCTTGGGACGGGGACGACCTGGCAACCCTCATCCGCAAGGCCTCGCTCAGCGCCAAGAGGGCTATGGCAGAGAACCAGCCGGTCCACATCTGGGACGGCGACGAGGGAGCGATGACTGCGGTGGACCTGCAGCTGCTAGCCGAGCTTCGCGTCGCGATCAACAAGGGTGAGCTTTCCCTCGCCTACCAACCTCAGGTTTCAAGCGAAACTGGCGAGATCTTGGCTGTAGAAGCCCTCATGCGCTGGGCCGGCGCCAAGCACGGTCCCGTCTCACCAGCCAGGTTCATACCTCTAGCCGAGAGAACCGGCCTGGTCTGTCGCCTCACCGAATGGGCGCTAGCCGAGGCTCTGGACGCCCAGGTTAGGTGGCGCAAGCAGGGCATCTTCGTGCCGGTAGCTGTTAATTTGTCGGCCACACTGCTCACCCGGGGCGATCTCGCCAAATGGATCCTCTCCGAGTTGCACGCTCGAAAGCTACCTCCGAGCGTGCTCACAGTCGAGATTACCGAGACCGCCGAACCTGCGAGCATCTCCCGAGCCGCTGCGCTGCTCAGCCCTCTCCGCCGGGAAGGGGTCAAGATATCTCTCGACGACTTCGGTACCGGGTACACGTCCATGTCGGTACTGCCAACCTTGCCTCTCGACGAGATCAAGATCGACCAGTCTTTCGTCGGCCGTAGCGGCACGTCCAGGGCCGACGACGCTATCGTGCGCAGCATCGCTGACCTGGCTCACAGGCTCGGCTTCGCAGTCGTGGCCGAAGGGGTCGAAGACCAGGCTTGCGCCGACCGTCTCCGCGAGCATGGAGTTCAGATCCTTCAGGGGTTCTTCTTCCATCGCCCTTTGAGCGAAGCGGCCCTGGTAGAGGCGGCGAAGCAATCCGAGGTGGAGAGAACCGGTAGCACCTGACTGCGCCCCCGATCCAGGTCGCAGTATCAAGCGAAGCTAGATCTTGGTCAACCTTTGACGCTACCCGCCAGCAGGCCACGAACGAAGTAACGCTGCAAGGAGAAGAATACGATCATCGGGATGATGATCGTAACGAATCCACCAGCGGTCAAAAGGTCGAGGTGGCTGCCGAACGTACCGGACAGCTGCTGGAGTTGCACCGTAATAGGCTGCGCGCTGGCGCTCTTGGCGGAGAAGGTGAGGCCGATCAGCAAGTCGTTCCAGACCCACAGAAACTGGAAGATCGCAAACGATGCAATAGCTGGCAGCGACAGAGGCATGACAACTCGCCGGTAGATGTAAAGGTACCCGGCACCGTCGACGCGGGCGGCCTCGATCAGCTCGTTCGGTAGCTGGGCGATGAAATTGTATAGCAGGAACACCGCCAGAGGCATCGAGAACATGGTGTGAGAGATCCACACTTCCGCAATAGATCCGTGCAGGTTGAGGTTTGGGAAGATAGGGAACCCGCCGATGTGGGCCCCATGGCTATAGAGTTGCAACAGGGGAACCAATGACATCTGCAAGGGCACGACCTGCAGGCCGAAGATGATGAAGTACACCGTGTCAGCACTCTTGAAACGCACCCACGACAGCGAGTAGGCGGCCATCGAGGCCACGATGATCGGAATGATCGTCGCAGGTATCGCGATCGCCAGCGAGTTCATAGCGTAAGGGAACAGTCCTCCGCCCTGAATGTTGGCGCCACCATGGAACAACACGTTGATGTAGTTAGAAAAGGTGAGTGAAGGATGGACGAAGACCGTCCACCACCCAGTGTCATCTGCGGCAGCCTTCGAACGCAGCGAGGTGATGAAGAATCCGAGTACCGGAAGGGCCCACAGGATCGACATGACTACGATTACGAGCGTGGCGAGACCCTGGTGGGTCTTTGCGGGCATTCTCTGCACTCCCGCATGCACACCTGCGGGATCGGGTGCGCCCTCAGCTTCGACCACTACTGCCTCGTCGACACTCATGCGTAGCGCTCCCTTCGCAAGCGGAAAATACTGACAGTAACCAATGGCACTACCGCCATGAAGAGGATGACGGCCAGGGCGCTGCCTCGGCCGGTGTTGAACGACTCGAAGATCTGGGTATACATTTCGTTCGAAAGCGTGTCGGTCTTGAAGTCACCGCCCGTGATCGTATAGACGATGTCAAAGATCTTGAGTGTCGCCGTCATGATCGTGATGAGGACCACGGTCACTGTCGTGGATATCATAGGCAGCTGAACCGATCGGAACAGACGCCAACCTTTGGCTCCGTCCACGCGGGCCGCTTCGATCACGTCGTCAGGGACCGACCGTATAGCTGCACCGAGTATCACCATGGCGAAACCGGTCTCGATCCAAACCAGGATTACCATCAGAAGGAAAGTGTTGAGAGGTGAGCTTAGCAGCCAGTTCGGCGGGTGGGACCATCCGAGTTTCATCACCACCTCCGACAGAAGCCCGATCTGAGGCAGGCCCGGGGAGCGGTACTGGTATACGTATTTCCAAATCAGACTGGCCCCGACAAACGAGATCGCAGTGGGCATGAAGATCAGCGACTTGGCGATCACCTGGAACCGCATGCGATCAACGAGGATCGAAAAGATCATCCCCATTACTGTGGACACGACCGGCACGATCACAAGCCACTCGGCAGTTCGAAGCAGCGTGTGAAGTGTGTGAGGGTCGGTAAAAGCCCATTTGTAGTTAGCGAACCCAACGTACTTTACGTTAGGCCCGATAGCGTACTGGCCCCGGAAGCTGAGGAAGATCGTCCTGATGGCGGGTATAACCAAACCGATGAGCAAAAGGATCACAGCGGGGCCGAGCAGCAAAACGTTGGCAAGCGGCTTCTCGAAGCGCCCTCGGACCTTCCCAGCTACCCAGAAGAGAAAGGCAAGTATCGCAACAAAGCCTCCAACAGCTTCGATAACACTGAGAAGCTTGTCAAGAGATGTGGTCAGCAGATGCATCGGGTCCCCACCTTGTCCACGCCCTGAGGCAAACCGTACTAAACGTATTAGTCGAACGACAACCTAATCTAATGCGCCGATCGGCGCCGACCAGTCTTCGAGGGACCGGCCGACGCCGAAGCGCTCTGCTACTAGTTAAGCCGGTCTTACCCGGCAGACTTGAAGGCGGCGTCGATCTGCGCCGCGGTCTGTACCTGGTTCTGGCTTCCGGCAAACCACTCCGTGCTTGCCTTCCACCAGGTGTTCTCGACCGCTGCGGGCATCGAGTCGTCGGCAGAGAAGCGGAAGGTGGCGGTCGGGTCAGTGAGATACTTTGCCGACAACTGGTCGATGGGATCTGTGTAGATCGAAGTCGGCACCTTGGTGTTAGCCGACACCCAACCCCGGGCAACCTTGATCCTGCTCTCGGCCCACTGCGGCGACGACAGATAGTTCTGGACCATCTGGACTGGCGGTGCGCTGGAGAATGCGGTGGTGAACTCGCCGCCACCCATCACAGGGGTTGATATAGCTGGGTTGACCGGCGGAAGGTAGAAAGCCATCGCGTCGTCAGTCGGCGCGGTTCCGATGGTAGTCCCGGTCGGCCACTGCGCCTCGTAGAACGACGCTTGCTGAAGCATCGCACACTGGGATTTGAGGATGGGCAGGCCGGCATTCTGGAACGTGGTGGTCGCTATCGACGACACGCCGCCGTAGCCTCCGTTCACCCACGCCGGGTTCTGCATCCAGTTCTTGAGGATGGTCATCGCCGCTTGGATCTGCGGTGACGAGAAGGTCACTTTGCCGGCCACCCAGTTGTCGTACACGGTGCCGCCGAAGTCGCCGAGGACGATCTCTGACAGCCAGTCAGCAGACGGCCAGCCCGTGGCTGTACCCGAGCTGATCCCACCGCACCAAGGCTTCATCTTGCCGGAGGCAGCTATTTGCGCAGAAAGTGTCATCATTTGCTGCCAGGTGGTCGGTATCGCCCAGCCGTTGGCCGCAAAGACCTTCGGCGAGTACCAGACCATCGTCTTCATGTTGGCGCTCTCCGGTGCTGCCCAGAAGGTGCCGTTCACCGTGGCGAGCTGCTTCCATATCGCAGGCCAGTTGGCTTCGTTGGCGACGGTCTGAGCGGGCGGCTTCTTGACGGCGCCACTGTTCACCATCTCGGCCAGAAGTCCTGGCTGGGGAATGACCGCCAGGTCCGGAGGGCTGCCACCTTGGACTTCGACAGGCAGTTGGGACTCGAAGCTGTTGGACCCGGTGTACTGGATGGTGATCCCGGTGCACTTCTCGAACTGCGACCACGACGTCTCCAAGGAGGTCGACTCGGGAGCAAGAATCGACCCGAACATGGTTACGGTGCCGGGATGCCCTGCATACTGCGAGTAAGGGGCACAGGCCCCGGTAAGAGCAGCACCAGCTGTGGTCGCACTCGTCGACCCCGAACCGGCGGTTGTAGCGGAACTCGTCGCACTCTTGCTGCTCGAACCGCACGCCGACAAAGCCAGCGCCATCGCGGACACAGACGCGGTTACTGCAAGTGCCCTCTTCTTATGGGCCATGTATCCCTCCCTGTTATTGGATGCAAGCGTTATCATTACACGAGCCTGAGAGAAATGCAAATTTCTGATTAAGTCGGCGGCCGCGACGAGGACCTCACCACCAGCGTCGTCGGGATGTCCACCTCCGCTGGCTCGTGCTCTTTGACACCGGAGATCTGCGCCAGTAGCAGCTGCGCAGCGGCAGCCCCGATCTGAGCCACGGGTTGCGCGACGGTCGTCAGCTCCAGCATCCCAGAGAGATCGTGGCCGTCGAAGCCGACCAGGGATACGTCGCGGCCGACCGCGAGGCCGTGGAGTCGCAGCGCCCGCATCGCCCCGAAGGCCATCTCGTCGGACATGCAGAACACGGCCGTAGGCGGATCCGGCTGTGCCAGCAAGGCGTTCATCGCAGTCTCACCGCCGTCCACGGTGAAGTCGCCGTATCCGTACTCGAGGGCAGATGAGTCCGAACCCGGCCAGGCGACGGCCGTCTCGAATCCCCTCCGCCGGGCGCGCTCGGCGAGGAACGGACTGCGGCCGGGGCGTCCCGCGATCAATCCGATCCTGCGGTGCCCGAGGTTGAGCAGATGTTGTGTAGCAAGGCGCGCTGCACGCTCGTCGTCGATGCTGACGCTGGGAACTCCAGGCCACTTGGTGCCTATCAGGACCTTCGGGGCGTCGAACTCGAGAAGTTCACCGAGCTCCGGGCTGTCAGGGTCGAGGGAGATGACCAAGAACCCGTCCACCCGCTGAGAGAGCCGTCGCACGGGAGGCGTGCGCTCGTGGCCGCCGGGGTCGCCCGCCACGAGGAGCAACAGGTCCGTCTCGGCCTCCTGGAGGACTCGCTCCACGCCGCTCAGGACCGTCGAGAAGTACCACCGAGACATGTACGGGGTAAGAGCGGCGACGCTGCCGGTGCGTCCACCGGCGAGACGGGACGCGGCTGGCGACACGGCGTAGGAGTATCTCTCCGCGACAGCTTGGACTCTGGCTATCGTCGCCGGGTCCACGTTGTGCAAGCGGCGCAGTGCCCGGGAGGCGGTAGCTGTCGACACGCCGGCCTCGCGCGCTATGTCACGGATGGTGATAGCCATCGGCTCTTAACCTCCCTGGTGGTCGTGTAAACGCTATCGTGCCAGGCGGGAGGTCCGCTCGTCCATGTCAGACTGCTTCGAAGAACGCCGCGAACGGTGGTTGCCAGACATCCGAGAAGGCCTCGAGCTCGTCTACGACGACGTCGACCTGTTGGCGCGCGTCGACGAGATCATGCGCACCGCTCATTCCAAGCGCCCGGCCGAGCTGAGACGACGTGACCTGCAGAGACTGTTGAACCCGGACTGGTTCCAACGCGAGACCGAGGTCGGCTACGTCGCCTACCCCGACCGCTTCGGAAAAACCCTTCGCGGCGTAGCCGAGCGTGCCGGGTACCTCAAAGAGCTGGGGGTCACCTACCTTCACCTGATGCCGCTCCTCGCGCCGAGGCCTGAGCCCAACGACGGCGGATACGCGGTCGCCGACTACGACAAGGTGCGGGCCGACCTGGGGACCATGGACGACTTGGAGCACCTGGCGGCGGTGCTCCACGCAGCCGGCGTCAGCCTGACTCTCGACTTGGTGCTGAACCACGTCGCCAGGGAGCACCACTGGGCCGTGTCGGCGCGCCAAGGAGTGCCAAAATACCGGCGCTACTTCTACATCTTTCCCGACAGGGAGGTGCCCGACGAGTACGAGAAGACCCTGCCAGAGGTCTTCCCGGCTTCAGCTCCGGGAAGCTTCACCTTCGACCGCGAAGCGGGAGGGTGGGTTTGGACCACGTTCAACGACTGGCAGTGGGATCTCAACTGGTCGAACCCCGAGGTGTTCCTCGAGTTCGCGTCGATAGTCCTCTCCCTCGCCAACAGAGGTGTCGACTGTCTGCGGCTGGACGCTATCGCCTTCATCTGGAAGCGGATGGGAACCGACTGCCAGAACCAGCCCGAGGTGCACGCCATCACCCAAGCGCTGCGCGCTTTGGCACGCGTTGTCGCCCCGTCGATGATCTTCAAGGCTGAGGCGATAGTGGCTCCGAGCATGGTGACCACGTACCTGGGGTCGGGGGCCCGAGCCGGGAAGTTGTCGGACCTCGCCTACCACAACTCTCTCATGGTCCAGGTCTGGTCCGCCCTGGCCACCCGCGACGCTCGCCTTGCCGCAATGTCCCTGTCGGCAATGCGGCCCAAACCGACCACCACGGCGTGGACGACCTACCTGAGGTGCCACGACGACATCGGCTGGGCGATCGACGATAGCGACGCAGCGACGCTCGGATGGAGCGGGCCGGCCCACCGGAGCTTCCTTGCGGACTTCTACAGTGGAGTCTTCCCGGGGAGCTTCTCCTCGGGAGCAGACTTTCAATCCAACCCCGGAACCGGCGACCGCAGGACGAGCGGCACCGCCGCAAGCCTGGCAGGCTTGGAAAAGGCACTTGAAAAGATGCGGGGGACGGTCGGACATGACCTGCCACCAGACCTCGGGGAAAACCAGGCTTGGCCGCAAGACGTGAATTTGGCCATCTCCCGCCTGCTATGCGCCTACGCTGTCGTCATTGGCTTCGGAGGGATCCCGCTTATCTATATGGGCGACGAGTTGGCGCTGCTCAACGACTACAGCTTCCTAGACGATCCGGGCCGCAAGGATGACAACCGGTGGATGCACCGTCCCGGCATGCCGTGGGATCGCGCCGCGTTACGCAACCAAGAGGGTTCGCTAGAGCACAGGGTCTACAGCGGCCTGCGCAAGCTGATCTCAGCCCGCAAACGGCTGACTGGCCTGCATGCAGCAGTGGAGAGTTCAGTCGCAGCCGGGTCGGATCCGTCCGTGCTTATAGTGACGCGACGGCATCCAGCGGGTGACATAGCCCAAGTTTACAACTTCTCCGAGCGAGACACCTCGGTGGCGTGGAAGGAAGTCGGCTCTCCGCTTCGCAACGCGAACGAGGAGATCTCACGCAGTCCTATAGACATGGCTACTGACGGGATCAACTTGGCTCCTTATGGCTCGTGGTGGATTAGCGGGATCGAAACCGCGGTCAGAAGACTTTGAGGCCACAGAAACTGTCAAAGGGTCCGAGGCGTGCACCCTATCGGTCGAAACCTGCGGCGTGGCGGTCCAAGAAGGAGTAAACGTCGGTCAGTTCGACCCCGGGGTGCGGGCTGAAGACGACCGTGTCGGTTGGTAGCCCTGAGACGAAGTGGCTGTGATCTCGAGCTGACGGCCAAGCAGCCCCCGCCCATTTGGCGACCGCCTCCGATGGCGGCTGGCGGCAGCACGACGGGTCCGGACAGCGCGACACCTCGCGCCGTGACGTATCAGAACCGCGAAACCAGCGCGACATCGAGTCGACGGTGCCGACCGTGATGGCGTCGCCGCGGTCGCGGTCCAAGTCGATGTGAGTGGCACACCAGAATGTCCCCGACGCGGTCTCGGTCCTTTGGTAGTGCATTTCGTAGGAGTCCGGCGACTCGTAGGCCTGTCGAGAGCTCCACCACCTACACAACCGCTGACCTTCTATCGTCCCGTCGAAGTCAGCGGGCAGGAGCACCCCGTCATTCTCGTATGCCTTCCACAGCACCCCTTCAGGATCGGAACGCTGGAAGTGTATGGGGATGTCGAAGTGGTGGGTGATGAGGTTGGTGAGCCGATGTGCCGCCATCTCGTAGGAGATGTAGAAGGTCTCTGCCAGATCCTCGACAGATATGTCCTCGCGTCCTTTGGCCTCTCCGATAGCTCGCACGGCAGCTCGCTCAGGAGCGAGAAGAGCGCCCGCGAAGTAGTTCGCCTCTACTCTCTGGCGCACGTACCCGTCGAAGTCGACCGGATCTCCGTGCCCAAGAGCGAAATGACCGAGCGTCTGCGCGATGACTGATCGGGTCGAGCGCTGGCCACCCGTCGCATTGCGCTGGGGTACGTAGACAACGCGGTTGCGGACGTCGGTGATAGATCTGGTCGACGGCGGGAGATCTTGGACTTTGGCGACGCTGAAACCGAGATACGAGCCGATATCGGCCAGGTTGCGCTCCGACACCGCTCCTGACCCGCCGTATCCGACAGCGTCAAGTGCCTGGGTGGCCGCTGCCTCGACCTCCGCGAAATAGTTATCCCTCTTTCGCATCTCGTCGCGCATCGCAGCGTTAGCCTCCCTCGCGCCGCTTCGAGGGGGCTGGCCGGCTACTCCACCCTGAGCTGGAGACACGTGCTGCGAAATCTCCCGGAGACGCTCGTACAGAGTGACAATGTGCTCGAGGGCTACGTCGTCGAGCCGGGCGCTTGGCCGCAGGTAAGGCAGGCGCAGGGAGCTGTACAGCGGGTCTTGCTGGATATGAGTGACTGAGACCTCCAACTCAGCGCGGCGGCTGGGTGCCTCGGCTGACAGCAGGTCGCCGGGTGAACAACCCAAGGCAACTGCCAGTTGAGCGACTGTGGACAGCCGGGGCTCGCGATGGCCGTTCTCCAGCTGCGACAAATACGACGCTGGCCTTCCGAGCACCTCACCAAGAGCTTCCAGGGTCATGCCCGCCCGGCGCCGGAAGTAACGCAGGCGATGCCCGAAGACGAGAGGGTCGAGAGAAGAAGCAGTCACAGGCTGAAAGATTAGTATTTCTTTCAAATTCAGACAAGGACTTGGATATTTTGGGTCGACAGTTTTGACTTTTTTGGCCATGATGGCTGTATGTCAGCTGCTGTGAACCCGCCGCCCCCACGAGTGGAGCCGACCCCCGACGTCACATTCGAGCCACATCCCGACGCCGCTACAGTTCTCAGCCCTGCCGCCGCAGCCTTCGTGGCCGACCTCGAGACGCGCTTCGGCCCTGTGCGAACCGCACTTCTCGACGCTCGAAGTGAGCGCCAAGCGCGCTTCGACGCCGGAGAGAGGCCCACTTTCCTGGCAGAGACCGAGAGCGTCCGGCTGTGCGGCTGGCAAGTCCCCGAAGCCCCCAAGCTGCTCCTCGACCGAAGAGTGGAGATCACGGGCCCCGTCGAGGCGAAGATGATGGTCAATGCCCTCAACTCCGGGGCGAAGGTGTTCATGGCAGACCTCGAGGACGCCAACTCGCCTACCTGGGCGAACGTGGTCACCGGCCAGGCGAACCTCCAGCGCGCCGTGAGAGGGACCTTGGAAGTGGAAACACCAGAACGCATCTACCGCTTGCGTCCGCAGGCCGAGCTCGCCACTCTCATGGTCCGTCCCCGAGGCTGGCACCTCGAAGAGAAGCACTTCCGACTCGACGGCAAAGCAGTATCCGCAAGCTTGTTCGACTTCGGGCTGTACGTCTTCCACAACGGCCGGGAGAGCCTCTCGGCAGGGTTCGGACCTTACTTCTACCTGCCCAAGCTGGAGAGCCATCTCGAGGCCCGCCTGTGGAACGACGTCATGTCCTACGCCGAGGACATCCTCGGCTTCGAACGGGGCTCCATACGCGCAACGGTCCTGATAGAGACGATCACAGCAGCTTTCGAAATGGACGAGATCCTCTATGAGCTGCGCTCCCACATCTGCGGCCTCAACGCCGGTCGCTGGGACTACATCTTCAGCGTCGCCAAGAAGTTCCACGCCGACCCGGATTTTGTCCTGCCGGACCGATCCCTGGTGACGATGACGACACCGTTCATGCGCGCTTACACCGAACTCCTGGTCAAAACGTGCCATCGCCGGGGAGCTCACGCGATCGGCGGGATGTCGGCCTTCATCCCTAACCGGAGAAAGCCTGACGTAACGAAAGCAGCCCTGGCGAAAGTCGCTGAGGACAAACGGCGCGAGGCCAGCGACGGCTTCGACGGCACGTGGGTGGCTCATCCAGATCTCGTGGCGACCGCCCGGGCGGAGTTCGATGCCGTCCTAGGCGAGGAACCCAACCAGCTGGACCGCCAGCGACCGGAAGTAGCCGTAGGGCCCGCAAGGCTTCTCAACGTTGACCGACCCCGCGACGGCATAACGATGGACGGTTTGCGCACCAACATCGACGTCGGGCTGCGCTATCTGGCCGCATGGTTGTCGGGCACGGGAGCTGCCGCAATCCACGACCTGATGGAGGACGCCGCCACCGCTGAGATCAGCCGGGCGCAGGTCTGGCAGTGGGTGCACCACAAAGTGACCCTCGCCGGGGAAGCCCACGAAAGCGTCACTTTCGACCTGGTGCGTGCGCTGCTCGACTCGACCGTCGAGCAGCTCGAGGCGGAAGCCCTCTTCCCCTCGGACGTCATCGCCAACGCCCGGGCGATCTTCGAGGAAGTGTCGCTTTCGGAGGACTTCCCGCCTTTCCTCACCCTTCCCGCCTACCAGCACCTCCCCTGACATTCACCCCGTCGCTCGATCAACCCCCGTCGCGCGATCAACCAGGACCTCCCCAACCCATCCGAAAGGAAACCCTTATGACCAACTCTTACGATGCTGCCGTCGCCGAACTCGAACAGCAATGGAACACCGATCCGCGGTGGGCTGGCGTAGAGCGCACCTACAGCGCCGCCGATGTCGTCCGACTCCGCGGGTCTGTCCAGCCCGAGCACACCTTGGCGCGCAGAGGCGCCGAAGGGTTGTGGGCGGCACTTCACGCGAACGACTACATCAACGCGCTCGGAGCCTTGAGCGGTGGCCAGGCGGTGGAGATGGTAAAGGCAGGCTTGAGAGCTATATACCTCTCCGGATGGCAGGTCGCTGCGGACGCGAATCTCTCCGAACAGGTGTATCCCGATCAGAGCCTCTACGCAGCGAACAGCGTCCCCGCCGTCGTTCGCCGAATCAACAACGCGCTGCGCAGAGCCGATCAGATCGAATGGGCCGAGCTTTCGGCGGCGAACCGCACCGACGACGCACGGGAGTGGCTGGTCCCCATCGTCGCCGACGCCGAGGCGGGATTCGGCGGCGCTCTGAACTCCTTCGAGCTGATGAAGGCGATGATCGAAGCCGGAGCTGCGGGCGTTCACTTCGAGGACCAGCTCTCCTCCGAGAAGAAATGCGGCCACATGGGTGGGAAGGTGCTGGTCCCTACGAGCCAGCACATTCGCACTCTCAACGCCGCCCGCCTAGCCGCCGACGTGTGCGGCGTCCCCACCCTGGTCGTGGCCCGCACCGACTCACTCGGAGCCAACCTTCTCACCAGCGACGTAGACCCGCTGGACCGAGAGTTCACCACAGGCGAGCGAAGCCCAGAAGGGTTCTACTACGTGCGCCCCGGAATGGACATTGCGGTCGCCAGAGGCCTCGCCTACGCCCCTTACGCAGACCTCATCTGGTGCGAAACTTCCACTCCCGACCTCGACGAGGCGCGCCGGTACGCCGAAGCGATCAAAGCCCGCTACCCCGACAAAATGCTCGCCTACAACTGCTCGCCCTCCTTCAACTGGAAGAAGGCTCTCGACGACGAGACGATTGCCAGGTTCCAAAAGGAGCTCGGCTCGATGGGGTACACGTTCCAGTTCATAACGCTCGCCGGCTGGCATGCCCTTAACGCCGCATCCTTCGAGCTGGCTCACGGCTACGCACAGCGGGGCATGAGCGCCTACGTGGAGCTGCAGCAAAGGGAGTTCTCCCTCGAGTCCGACGGCTACAGCGCGACCCGCCATCAGCGCGAGGTCGGCGCTGGCTACTTCGACGACGTGGCGTCCACGCTCAGCGGGGGCAGCGCATCGACCCTTGCGTTGGTCGGCTCCACCGAGGAGCAGCAGTTCGAGCACTGACCTTCAAGGGCCGGGAAGGCTCTCAGCCGACCTGAATACCCCAGGCCGCTTCGAAGGTCTCACCGGGATCGAGGACCCTACGGCCGTCCCCGCTGCGCAGCATGTCGGGGGCGGCCGTCATAGGCTCCACGGCGAGGGCACGCCTGCGCCTCGCTTGGTCGTGGATCGTGTCCCCGGTGAAAAGCATGAGGTGCGTGTACTGCGGACTCATCCACAGCGTCACTGTCTTACCGTTCCCGGTGGCAATCTCCACGGTCGCCTTGCCGTCGGGGCCGCGCTCGAGGTCGGTGAAAGGGGTGTCTAGCGCTAGGTTCCCGATCGGCCTCGCCTCGCTGAAGTCAAGGTCCGTGCCCTCTACGCCGATGCGCTCGGTCGGTAACCCACGCTCGTCGCATACGTAGGCCGTGCGGGCATTGACTTTCAGGGTCACGTCGTCGACCCGTCCGCTCGAGGCCTTGACGTAGGGATGCCATCCGAGGCCGATCGGGCACGGCTCCCCGGACAGGTTGGTAGCCCAGGTTCGCACCTCCAGGCCGTGCTCGCCGAGACGGTACGCTACGCGCAGGTCGAGCACCCAGGGCCAGCCCGGTTGCGGGTGGAGGCGGTGAGTCAGGATGAGATGCTCAACCGGGGTTCCCGGCGTCCACGGTGAGTGAAGGGTCTCCGGTTCGGGGAGAGTCCAGTTGACCCAGCGGACGAGACCGTGGATGGCATTGTTGCTTGGCACCTCAGTGATCGCCGTCTGGTACGTGGCGCCGTTCCAGTCGAATCGACCGTCGCCCAGTCGGTTGGGCCAGGGTGCTAGGAGCTGGCCGCTCCCGGCAGGGCAGACTTCTTCTTGGGAGAAACCATCCAGAATGTCCTCGCCGTCCGCCCGGTACGAGCGAATACCGCCGCCGACCTCCACGACTGTCAGTTCCTGCCCGTAGGCAGATAGATGGGCTTGGCGGCCAGACGGGTTTGTGGTCACAGCGCGACGCTAGCGAAGTCAAGCGTGCAGACGCGCAGAAGGACCCGGTGGGGGGGGTACCGGGTCCTTCGCATCAGCGCTTCTCGGTCCAGAGGGGGGGGGAACTGGCCGGTGCGCTAATAACATTGTCGGACAGATTCCACCGTGAGCGTAGACATTCTTAGCTTATTCTCACAGTTTTATCTTCTTCGGCTGGCTTAGCGCTATCCCAGGGCGCGCGACGACCCAACCGACCTCGCAGCCCATAGGGTGTTCGGAGTAACACAGCTTCTACGGCTCCTGGCGATGACGCCAGGGGTCAGATTGCGACCCTCGACGTCTTCATGGTTGTTTCTGCAACGTAACTTTGCAGCCAGTCATCACAAGTGACCGAATAGGCCCATTTCACTCCCAGAACCAGACAACAAACTCTACTTTTGAAGATCTTCGATAACTATGCACGCTAAACCATCACGCAGACAGTTGCGGGCAGCGGAACGTCCACCTCGCGGTGGCGTGACCCGCGGGAAACTGATCCCCAGGCGGCGCTGGCCTAGGCGCCTCCTGGTAGCTGCGAACATCTTCGTGGCCGTCACGTTGATAGCCGTCGGCGGCGCTTACGCCTACGTACGCTACCGGATCGACTCGATCCACACCGTCGCTGCTCCCGACCTCACCGCGCAGGGAAACCAGGCCGGCACTAACAAGCCAGCCGCCGGAACGACCGGTGGGGCGCCTGAGAACATCCTCCTCATCGGCAACCAGAGCCGAGCCGGGCTCACGACACCCGCCGAGATCCAACAGTTCGGCAACCCGCAGTTGCTGTCCGGATCACTGAGCGACGTGATCATGATCCTGCACCTGGACCCCAAGACCAAGCAGGCCTCCATTCTGTCGATCCCCCGGGACCTGTTCTCGCACATGCCCGCAGGTAGCCCGGTCCTGTCCTGGGAGAAGATCGACGCCGCATTGAACGACGGGGTGAACGGACCCGACAACCTCGTAAAGGCGATCCAGCAGGATTTCGGGATCCCGATCAACCACTTCGTGGAGATCAACTTCGGTGGTTTCGAGAACACCGTGAACGCCCTGGGTGGCCTACGTATGTACTTCCCTGAGAAGCTCTATGACCTCGAGTCCCAGTTGAACATCACCACGACCGGGTGCTTGCAGATCAACGGAGCGCAGGCCCTGGCCCTGGTCCGCTCCCGCCATCTCCAGTACGATCCGCCGGGCGACAACGGTCCCGTGTCCACATGGCCTTACGACCCCGAGTCCGACCTGGCAAGAATCGTTCGAGACCACGAGTTCGTGCGGGTGCTCCTGTCCACAGCCATCTCCAAGGGTTTGACCAACCCGATAACGCTGAACTCCTTCATCGGCGCAGTGATCAACCAGGTAACCATGGACCCAGGCCTGAAGAACCAGCTCATCAGCCTTGCCGAAACCTACGGGCACCTCAACCCGAACTCGATCCCCGAGACGACCCTGCCGGTCACCACCTACAACGGCTACTACTACCGGGGAGCCTCAATGGGGGACATCGACTTTCCCGTGCAACCCAACGACTACCAGACCATCGCCAAGTGGGATCCCAGCGCCCTGCCAACACCAGTCGCCCCGACCACAGTGAACGTGCTCAACATCGTCGGCTCGTACGACCTCGCCTCCACCACTGCGGCTGCCCTCCAAGCGGACGGGTTCAAGGTGGGGACGATCGCCAACGGCACCATTCCCGCCAAGCCGTCAGAGACAGTGGTCGACTACCCCACCGGAGGGCTGGCACAAGCGGTTTCGGTGCTCTACAAGCTCTCCGGCGCCGTCACGCTCGAACCCGACCCCTCACTACCCACTGGGACGGTGACGGTCGAAGCGGGAACTAACTTCGCCGTCGTCGGAGCCTCGACGACCAACCCGGCAACCTCCGCTACATCCGCCGCCCCTGCGAGCGCTACCACCTCCTCAACTGCGGTTTCGCCGTCCACGACGATGCCGCCGACGGTGGGCAACCAGGCCCCCAGCTCGAGCTCTGACAATTTGACCCCATATGATCCGAGGCCGTGCCCTTCGGGTGCCCCAGTGAAAACCCTCGGCGGGTGACGCACGCCGAAGGGCGGCCCAGGGGCATCGACCGGCTCCTCATCCCTGATCGCCCCGCCTGCCGGCCTGCCGGGACGCCAGCCCAGGCGGTCCCACGTCGATGAACGTGAACCATCTGTTGGTCACCTACGGAGACGCAGCTGTGTTCGCTCTCGTCCTCGCAGAATGCCTAGGGGTGCCTCTTCCAGGCGAGACGATCCTCATCGCTGCAAGCATCTACTCCGGAGCCACCCACAAGCTGTCGATCTTCGGGATCTTCGCGGTAGCGTCCGTGGCTGCGATCCTCGGCGACAACATCGGCTTTTGGATAGGGGACAAAGGCGGCTACCGCCTGCTGCGCCGTTACGGCAACCGAGTGCGCCTCGACCCGGCGAAGATCAAAGTTGGAAGGCTCGTGTTCGACCGTTACGGCCCTAAAGTAGTCTTCTTCGGGCGTTTCGTGTCGATCCTTCGCACCTACGCCGCTTTCCTCGCGGGAACGCTGAAGATGACCTGGCGAAAATTCCTTCCCTTCAACGCCGCCGGCGGGATCGTCTGGGCGGCGCTATACAGCTTCGTTCCTTACAGCCTCGGCAGCGCTGTCCACAAGCTGTCCACCGCCGTGAGCGTCGTCTTCGGGGTCGCTGCCGTCTTAGCTCTCGTCGCCGGCTTCCTAGCGATCCGCCATAAGACAGTACAGTTGGTCGAAGCTGCGGAGATCGCATTCCCCGGCCCGCTACCCGAACGTTGAAACCGCCTGGATGACCAATTCCTCTTTCCTAGTTGTTCGCTGCGGCGCTAGAGTCGGGAAGGAGGGCAACCTATGATCGGCCTGCTGAACGTCACAAACCTGGTCGCCTCGTCGGGTTACGTTGCCATCTTCGTGCTGTCGATCCTCCAGTCGTGCTGCGTTCCGACCTCCTCGGAGTTGACCCTGGGGTTCGCCGGCGTGCTAGCAGCTCAAGGCAAGCTGAGCCTTCCCGCTGTGATCGTCGTAGGGGCATCCGGAGAGATCGTCGGCGCCTACGGAGCGTGGGTGATCGGACGCTTCGGCGGGAGGGCGTTCGTCGAGCGATACGGGAAGTACGTGCTGATGAGCACCCACGACCTCGACCGCGCCCAGGCGTGGTACGAACGTCACGAGCGTTGGGGAGTGTTCGCAAGCCGTCTTCTTCCCGTGATCCGCAACTTCGTAGCGGTACCCGCCGGCGTCGCCGAGGTCCCACTTGTCAGCTTCGGCGTCCTGACGGCTCTCGGTTCGCTGGTCTGGGACGCCGCCATGGCGTTCATCGGCTACGAGATCGGCGGCTCGTGGCGCAGCGTGATGAAAGGCTTCAGCGACGCCGGATACCTCCTCGCCGCTGCCGCCGTGATAGCCATAGCGTTCGTAATCTGGCACCGCTGGAGGGCCTACCACCGGGCCACGTCGAACCCTGCAGCGATGTCCTCTCAAACCGGCGCCGAGCCTTCCTATCCCGGCCTGCATCAGCCGGCACGCAAAGCTTCTCTCGGCCGAGCCGCAGGGGCGAGCTCGGACCTAGCCGAAAGCATCCAGTCGGTGAGGCCAACGATCGCCGGCGAAGATCACCACCCCGGGTCCTCGGCGTTGCACGGGGAAGGGATCGACGCCGCTTTGCTCCCCGAGCGCTACCGCAGAGCCGGCGGCTAGAGGCGACTCGGACCGTCGGAACGGTCCCTACCGTCACTCAGCGCTCCACCGAGATCCCGCAGTCCGCCATATCATGCCCGCCAACCGCACGAGGATAGACGCCGTCAAACCTGCCCAAAGACCTCGTATACCCCAGTTCAGCTGCCACGAGGCTACCCCGACGGGCAGGTACACCCCGAGCGTCGCGACCAAAGTCAGGTTTCGCATGTATCGCACGTCACCCGCTCCGATCAGGACCCCGTCGAGAGCGAAAACCACGCCAGCTGCGGGCTGCATACCAGCAAGGAACGGCCACAGCAGCTGAACCTGATGGCGAACCGGCGCGTCTGCGGTGAAAACGTCGGGGATCACCGACCACCCAGCGGCGAGCGCCGCTCCCATGAACGCGCCGGCAGCGGCCCCGTAGCCGGCCACTTGCCACGCGATGCGCCGTGCGCCAGCAGGATCTCGTGCGCCTAAGGCGGCCCCGACAAGGGACTGCGCCGCGATCGCAAAGGAGTCCAACACAAGCGAAACGAAAGCCCAACATTCGTACCCGATCTGATGCGCAGCGATCTGCGCTGTACCCATGCGGGCGGCCACCGCTGACGCCGCCAGGATGGACACTTGCAAGCCAGCCTTGCGCGCCAGAAGGTCCTTCGCTGGCCGCAGGAAAGCGGTCATGGTCTCACGACTCGGACGCCAAGGACGGCGCTCTGCTCTCAGCGCCACCACAAACAAAGCGCCGGCGACGGTTTGCGCGCCTAGGTTCGCTACCGCAGAGCCGGCCAATCCAAGCCCGACGGCGTAGACGAGCACCGGGGACGCTGCTGCGGACAGCACGTTCGCCGCCACGACGATCGCCACAGGACGCTTGGTGTCTTGGACCCCCCTCATCCAGCCGTTCCCGGCCAGAGCGAGGAGCATACCCGGCAGTCCGAGAACCGCTATGCGAAACCACCGTTCGGCGGCGTCGGTAAGGGTCGCCGAACCGCCGGAGAGCAGCTCGAGCATCGGCCTCGAAAGGGCCTCCCCGACGATCACTCCGATTATCCCGACTCCCAAAGCGAGGATCGATGCGGCAACGCCCTCGTCCACCGCCAGGTCACGCCTCCCGGTCCCGAACCATCTCGCTGCCCTGGCGGTGGTCGCGTAGTCGAGGAAGCTCCCGAGCATCGCTATTAACGACAGCAGCGTCCCCCCGAGGCCGAGAGCTCCCAGAGGCACAGAGCCCAAGTGCCCGACCACAGCTGTGTCTACCAGTACGTATGTCGGTTCGGCCGCAAGCACCAAGAAAGCCGAACCCGCAAGCACCAGGAGCCGGCGCGTTCCAGGCACCTCGAGCACCAATTGCGATAGTACTCGGGCCCGGACGGGCCTGACGACAGAACCGGGCTGGTAGCGTTAAGTCATGCGAGCGCTCCGACTTCCCTCGCCTGGGGAGCGGCAGGTCGACGGTGGGAGCCTTGTCGACTTTCGGGGTGTAGACGTCGTCGCCTTGGACGTCGACGGAACTTTGCTTTCAGACGCCACCTCGGCGGTATCGGAACGCATCGTCGAGATGCATCGCCTTCTCGCTTCACATCCCGCGCCGGTAGATTTCGTCCTCGTCACCGGCCGGCCCTGGGCCGGTGTCAGGGAGGTGGTGACCGCCTTCGAGGAGGCCGCCGGTCGCCGGGCGCCTCACGTGGTGCACTTCGGGTCGGTGGTAACTGACGCTGTCGGCGGACGGGCGATCAGGCGTGCCTCGATCCCCGCCGAGATAGTGCAAAAGGTGGTCGACGTGTACCGGGCGCACGGTCTTTCCGCGTCCGCTATCGAGTGCGGGGACGACCTGCAAGAGACGCACTGGTTCGTCGCTGACGCCGTCGACGCCAACCCGACGTCGACGTACGACTTCGCAGTGCCAGTCAGGCACGTGCACGGCCTCCCCGACGGGGTGGAGAGCCAAGCCGTTCTCACCAGGACCGACAAGTCGACCGCGAGGAGAGTGTTAGCGGACCTGACGTCCCTGGGCGTCGGCCTTCCGATGGAATACCACACACCTAGCGGGATCTTGTACGTGGACTCTCAAGGTTCGTCGAAAGCCGAAGGTCTCCACCGGGCTCTGGCCGAGATAGGGGTCCCACCCGAGCGTGCTATCGCTGTAGGCGACGCCACTCCTGACATCGCCATGTTCGACAGCGTCCGCCTCGGCGTGGCGGTCGGTACGGCTAGCGACGATGTGATCGAAGCCGCCCGCTACGTCTGCGAAGGCGGACCGTCGCACGCTGTCATAGAGGTGCTCGAAGTCCTCCTAGCCGCCCGGTCCGAGACGGTCGGCTAGGCGGCTGCGACGTCAAGGCCAGCGTGACTGCACCCGCTGTTGGCGGGGAAACCGCAGGCGGGTTACCTGGACGCCGAGTCGGCGAGCCCCTGCATCCGGGCGGATACTGCCCTGTGGCGGCCAAGGACGTCCTCGACCGCGTCGCTGACAAGCCTTCCGTCGCGTACCACCGGGCGCCCCGCGACGATGGTGTGTCTCGCTCGGACCGGGCCGCACCTCAACCAGGCCTCTACAGGGTCCGTCAGGGCGCCCGCGAACGCTAAGCCTTCCAGGGGCCAGCAGACCAGATCAGCGACACTCCCCGGCGCCAACTGGCCGATCTCGCCATCACGGCCGAGGCATCCCGCCGACCCGCGAGTTGCGATCTCTAGCGCTTTGCGAGCCCCCATAGCAGTCGGGCCGCCACGTAGGCGACCCTGCATCAGCGCCATCCTGGCCTCGAGCCACAGTGACGCATGGTCGGTGGAAGCGGACCCGTCGCAACCTAACCCCACAGGAGAGCCCGCAGCGATCAGCTCCGCGACTGGTGCGATACCTCCGGCGATCATCATGTTCGACGACGGGCAGTGGGCGACGCCGACACCGGCACGGCCGAGGCGGGCGATCTCAGAGCGGTCCGGGTAGACGCAGTGGGCGACCCAGGACCGTGACGTCATCCACCCGACGTCCTCGAAGTGGTCGATGGTCCGCTTCGAGAACTTCTCCATCGCGAATCGGTCTTCGTCGGGGTCCTCGGCGAGATGGGTGTGCAAGCGGACGTCGAGACGTTCGGCGAGCTCAGCCGTTCGCTTCATCAACTGGTCCGTCACCGAGAACGGCGAGCACGGCGCTAGAGCTATCTGGAGCATCGAACCCGGGTTGGGGTCGTGAAAAGCGAGGACGAGCCGCTCACTCTCGGCGAGGATATCGTCGTCGTCTTGGACGACAGAGTCCGGCGGCAGACCTCCGTCTTTGACCGAGAGGCTCATCGACCCGCGTGTCGGGTGGAATCTCATGCCCAACTCGCGGGCGGCCGTGATCTCAGCCGATATAAGGTCCCCTCCGCCTTTCGGGTGGACGTAGAGATGGTCGGTCGTGGTCGTGCAACCGCCGAGGGCGAGCTCGGCCAGCCCGACCCAAGCGGACAGGTATGACGCCTCTTCGTCCAGGCCGGCCCAGATCGGGTACAGGGTGGTGAGCCACTCGAAGAGAGTCCCGTTGACGGCAGGGGCAAAGGAGCGGGTGAGGTTTTGGTAGATGTGGTGGTGCGTGTTAACGAGACCCGGCGTGACAAGGCAGCCTCGCGCCGAGATCGTTTCAGTGGCGGGCGGCACCGGATCGCCAGGTCCTCCCAGCCCGGCGATGAAACCGTCCCGGACCGCAACCCAACCTCCGGTGATCTCCCTGCGCTCGTCGTCCACGGTAGCCACCAGGTCCGCCCCGCTGACGACCAGGTCGACGGCTCCGGCCGGGACGTGCCCCGCCGGACGTTCGCCCTGTCGTCGACCTGCAGGTTGGTACACGGCCATGTCGGAGCCTTCTACGTCGTCTGGATCCATAGCGAACGTCACCCTAGACCAGCCGACCTCGCAGCGCGATGTCGTCTGGCGGTTTGAGTCCGCAAGCACCGGGTGCCAAGAAGCCATCCGGGAGGTAAGCTTTGCGGTTGTGGCCCCCGTTTTGGTCGTCGAAGCCGGCCCGGCAGCGGACATGCACGACACCGGGTGGGGTCATCCCGAGCGGGCTGAGCGGCTACGCGCCGTGGAAGCCGGCACGCAAGATCCCCTACTGGAAGGGGCTGTCGCTAGGACACCTGCCCGTCCGGCCACCCGACACGAGCTTGTCAGGGTTCACACCGCCGGCTATATCGACGCTCTGCGCGACTTCATAGCCGCTGACGGTGGTGACATCGACCCTGACACCCACGTATCGACTGGGTCGTGGGACGCTGCGCTTCTGGCAGCAGGAGCCGGCCTGACCGCGATCGAAAGCCTCGACAGGGGCGAAGCTTCGAGCGCCTTCGTCGCGGTGCGCCCCCCGGGGCATCACGCCACCCAGAGCGCGGCGATGGGGTTCTGCCTTCTCAACAATGCCGCAGTAACCGCCGCTGCGCTAGCCGACCGCGGAGAAAGAGTCCTGATCGTCGACTGGGATGTGCACCACGGGAACGGCACCCAGGACATCTTCTGGGACGACCCTAGGGTCATGTACATCTCCACGCACCAATGGCCGGCGTATCCGGGCACGGGCCGAGCCCAAGACACCGGCGGACCGGGAGCCCCCGGTTTGACGATAAACGTGCCACTGCCCGAAAAGGCGACAGGCGACGTAGCCCGCAGAGCGCTGGAGCGCATCGCCGCCCCCGAGATAGAGAAGTTCGATCCGACCTGGGTGATTGTCTCCGCAGGATTCGACGCTCACAGGGCTGACCCTCTGGCGGACCTGGCGTGGAGCGCCGGGGACTTCGCCGACCTGACGGCGGACGTCGCCACCTGGGCTCCCCGCCCGGGCCGGATGGTGGTCCTCCTCGAAGGAGGCTACGACCTCGATGCTTTGAGGATGTCCGTCACGGCCACTATTGCTGCGATGGCCGGCGAGAGGTACCACCCTGAGGCCCCCACGTCGGGTGGACCTGGCTTGGACCTCGTGGATGCTCTCGCTGCGTTACGCCACCGACTCCTCGGATCCTAGATACACCATTTGCGCAGACAGGGGCGGCGCGTTGTTCACGTCACCTCCGCGGAGCCTGCCTTCAGCGCAGCGGTACCCGCCAGATGAGTACCGTCCCGGAAGGTTTCCGGACCGTCAGTTTGAGGTCACCCCCTAGTTGCTCGGCGCGTGTCGTAAGGTTCCCTAGGCCCCAACCGGCGGAAGGGTGCTCGGACACCCCGACACCGTCGTCGGAGACTATGACGCTTAACGTCACATCCTCCACGGAGACTATTACGTCAGCTGAAGTGGCCTTCGCGTGTCGCGCCACGTTGGAGAGAGCCTCGCGGATGACAGCGGTGACCTCTTGGCACATTCGGTCGGGAACAGACGCCTCGACCGGCCCGCGAAACTCGAGCCGGGGGGCGAAACCCAGCTGATCGCAAGCGTCGCGGAGGACCTTTCGCACGCCGGAGCGAAGCCCTTGACCAGCCGACTCGTCGGAGGGGTGGTTCAGGTCGAAGATCGTCTCACGAATCTCCCGTATGACTTCGTCGATAGCATCCACGCTGGACCGGATCCTGTCCGCCGCTCCAGGGCCGGCGTCGCGCTGCGCTGCCTGCAGACCCATCCCGATAGCGAACAGCCTCTGGATTACCGTGTCGTGAAGATCCCGGGCTATACGCTCCTGCTCGGCAACCAGCCGGACCTCGTCGAGTGAAACCCTGGTGCTCGCGAGGTCCAACACCACTGCCAGCGACGCCGCAAAAGTCTCCGCGGCTGCGAGCTGCCCTTTTTCGAAACATGACCCCCCCGCCGTGCGGGCGACAATCACACATCCGACGGCGGAGCCCCGGTTGAGCATGGGCAGGTAAGCTCCGCAACCGAATCCGCCGGCGCGAAGCCTTGGATGAACCGTCGGCTCCGATGACATGTCCTGCACCAGAACCGTCGATGCCCGGCCGACCGCTTGAGCGGCTGGGCCGTCGGGAGTAAGGTCCAGCGAGTCGATCCCCTCGCCCGATGAAGCCACGACCGACAGACCCAGGTCACCGTCAGTCCCGATCTGCACTGACAGACCCCCAGCCGCCGCCCTGCCGGCGAAGCTGGACCTCACCACGATCCACGCGACGTCGGCGTCCACTACGCCACGGACTCGATCGGCTGCGACCGCTAGGAGCTCGGCTACGGGTTCCCCTGCTGTGGCTTTGGTAGTCACCTCGTTAACGAAACGCTCCACCTCCAAGCTGCGCCGCTGCGCCGTTGCGTCCCGGACGAAAGCTCCTATCAGCCGGCCACCTTCAAGCTGCAGCGGCACCAAGCTGACGTCGACGGGAAATAGGCTTCCATTTCTGCGCCGCCCCGCCAGCTCGAGACCAGCACCCATCGGTCTGCTGGTAGGGGCTCTAGCGAAACGGTTCACGTGGGCCTCGTGGCGCTGCCTTACCTCTTCAGGTAGGAGCATGTCCAACCTGCGGCCCACTACCTCATCGACTCGGTAGCCGAAGAGCGTCTCCAGCGCCGCGCTCGCGACTCGCACGGTCAAATCCTCCCCTACTACGATCAGGGCGTCGGGGCAGTTGCGAAACATCTCGGCGAGGAGCTCACTGCTTTGTAGGTCCACCGACCAAGAGGCTACCTCCTGGTTGGCATCCGGCTCCCGCAGGTAGAGTCGTGGCCGCTGTGAGAATCAGACCACTCCGCTCGTACGACTCCGCTGCGGACCTGCCGGGGACGAGACCGGCACGGGACCGCCTCTTCCAGGGACCCGACGACCGACGGGCGCTCCTGGTGATGAGCGTGGGACACGGGATACAGCATTTCTACGTAGCTGGCCTGGCGGTTTGCTACCCTTTCGTGCTCGCAGACCTGCACGTGTCTTACGGACAGCTCGGCTTGGTGCTCACCGTAGCCGGGATCCTAGGCGGGCTACTCCAAGGTGCCGCAGGGTTGCTGCGAGGAGCGAGCGCCAGGCTTGTGCTCGGCCTGCAAAACGCCGGACTTGCAGCGTCGACGCTGCTCGGTGCGGTCGCCCCCGGCTTCGCCGTTTTCGGCGCTGCTCGAGTCCTCGGCGCGGTCACGAGCTGGCCTCAGCACCCGGTGGGTTCGGCTTACCTGTCGGAGCGCTTCCCTCGTAGGCGTTCAACGGTGCTGAGCTGGCACACAGCAGGAGGTAGCGCTGGGACCGTAACCGTGCCTTTAATAGTTACCGCGCTCATCGCGACGGCCGGATGGCGGTGGGCGCTGGTTGCGCTCACAGGCTTCCTCGCCGCCGGGGCGGTGCTCATGGCCGCTGCCCTGCCTAAGGAAGGCCCCCACACCCACGTCAGCCATGATACGAACAGGGTAGGGACCCGTAAGTTGCTCCGAGAGCGCCGGGTCATAGCAGTGCTCGCAGCTTCGACCGTCGCCGCAGGAGGCAGGGGCTTGGGCACGCTCTCAACTTTCATCCCGGGCGATCTGCGAACCCATCTGGGGCTTTCAGCGCTGACCGTAGGAACCGTCTTCAGCGTGATCATGGCGGCGAGCATCGCCGGCCCGCTGCTGGGTGGGACTTTGGCAGACCGATTCGGACGACGTTCGACCCTCGTCATCACCTACCTGGCCGGGGCGGGAGCTATAGCGGCGTTCGGTTTCTCCGCCAGCTCTCTAGGCGCGTTGATCCCGCTCGGACTTGCGGTTGGGCTGCTCGCATACACCGAGTCCCCGCTGATCCAGGCGCTCTTCTCCGACCTTACAGCCGACGGCAACGCCAGGTCCGCGTTCGGAGCTTTCTTCGCGATCGCCTACGGGGTAGGTTCCCTTTGGACTGCCCTACTCGGGTGGATCATCGACGCAGCGGGCTTCCCGGCCGCGTTCGCCACCATGGCCGGCTCGTTCGTCCTCGCGGGGGCCATCATCGCCTTCGGCACCGGTGAGGACAAGGCACGACACTCTGTCGTACAGGCGTGAGACGCTACCCACTCTGAGTTCGGCTCATTTCCCTGGAGTTCCAGGAGTCTGAGGGCGACGGAGGTCTCAGACCGGAGCCTCTAGGTCCAGGCGGGGTTTGCGCTCGGGGGGGCGGAGATCTCTGAGCAGGCCGAGTAGGTCATCCCTGTCTGCCCTTCGAGCCGGGTCGTCCCAGAGGTTCACTCTCTGGAGCGGATCCTCCAAAAGATTGTAGAGCTCACCCTCACTACCGTCATAGAGAGTCCCCGGCTTGTAGGCGGTGCAAACCCATTCGCAGGTGCTCACGGTGCGCAGGTGGACGTCGACGCCGTACAGTTCACTGTCCCACTCGGTGAGCACGCCATGGCGAGTGGTTTCACCTGGCTTTGAGAGGACCGAACCTTGCATCCACCCTGGTTGGTCGATGCCAGCGATGGAGGCTATGGTCGGAGCGAGATCGACAAGGCCGACCGGCGTTGAGACCACCCCGGGCTCCGGCCGGCTCGAAGGGGCAGGGCGCCAGATGAGAGGGAGGCGCATGAGGGACTCGACGTGGTAGGGCCCTTTGAATAAAAGCCCGAAGTCTCCTTGAAACTCGCCGTGGTCAGTAGTGAAGATGACGTCGACGTCCCCGTCCCAACCTCTAGCGGAGATAGCGGCCATCACCCTACCGAGAGCTTCGTCGATCAGTTCACACTCCACGGCGTTTCTAGCGTTCACTTCCCGCACTTGGTCGGGGGTGAGGGTGGCAGGAACCCATTTCGGTGGAGCCTCAAAGTTCGATACGAGCTTCCCGTCGTACCACATCCTCCAGTGGCGGGGTTTGGCATCCAGGATCGCCTCGCGCTCGGATTTGTCCTGCGGGTAACCCGCAGGTAGCGGAACCTGGCGCCAGTCGACCCGAGACATCTCCGACTGCGGTGGATCCCACGGATGGTGCGGGTCGGGGAAGCTCATCCACGCGAACCAATCGTCCCCAGGCTGGAGGGAGTCCAACCAGGCGATCGTTCGATCAGCGACCCAATCGGTGTGATACCAGTCTCGCGGCACGTGGTTCACGTGAACCTGGGGCGCGCCGGTCTCACCGCCACCGGCGGCGTTGACCTCCAGATCCCCGTCGAGGGCCGGATAGAACCACCCCGCAGCCTCGGGGTGCTTCGCCCGAAGCCAGCGTGCGTAGTGGAGTTGCCCCGCCGAGCCGTGGGTTGCCAGCTCGAGATGTTCGAAACCCCGGTGCGAACCACCGGAGGGCGCTGTTCCTGTCGCTGCTAGGGAGTTCTCGGTGAAGCGCATGAAAGGGTCAAGGAATGGCTCGAAGTGAGCCTTTCCTATCAGAGCCGTCCGGTAACCGCTTCCACGAAGCAAAGCGGCGACGGACGGCGCATCAAGAGGAAGGGGCACGCCGTTCATCCACACCCCGTGAGTGCTCGGGTGCTGACCGGTGAGTATCGTCGAACGCGACGGCATACATACCACCGACTGGGGCACCGCCCGTTCGTAACGCAAACCTTGCGATGCCAAGCCGTCGATGACCGGAGTCCGCGCGATCATGCCACCGTTGACACCGAGCGTGTCGTAGCGCTGCTGGTCGGTGGTGACCAGCAAGATCTTACGGCCCATCATCGGCCCCCTTCCAAGATGTCACGCAGGTGACGCAGCGCCGCACCAGCCGCGCCGGCTATCACCAGCGCCATGGCGGCAGGGTCTGCGTCGGCCGCGTAGGAAACGAGACTGCTTCCATCTCCGAGATCGAACACATCGATGGTGGAAAGGTGCTCGCGCAACAATGGAGTGTCGATCCTGTACTGGAAGCGCCTCTGAAGCGAGTCGTTCGTGACGATCGTCTCGGGCATCGAGATCCCGGTGCCGGTGAGTACTGTCCTCCTCGATCCTTCTACCGTCGCCGATACGATACCGTCGAACCATTCGGCTATCCGAGCGGGATCACCGACCAGTTCCCAAACCTGGGAGGCCATCCTTTCAATACGCACGTCTCTTCGAACACTGGCTCTCACCGTAGCCGTCCTCTCGTGGAGGACCGTAGCGCAGCGTCAGGAACTCGCATCTGTCACCAGCCCGACTCTGTCGCCAGTAGGTCCCCGCAAATCGCCGGGCGTCCAAAGGTCACTCCAGATTTCCCAGACTTTCTTTCCCAGACTCTCAAGAACTGTAGTCAGACTCTAGCATGGCAACGTCACTGACAAGGTTTCCGAGAGCCAGGTTAACGTCGTCTTGATGATAACCCCAGGTAGGTCCGAGTGAGGCTTTCACGAGCGGCCTGTTATCACCGGGAATGCCAGTCGGAGCCACCTGGAGCCAAGTCGCTCCACCGGCTGTCATACACTTAGCTGTATAAAGGTCTGGGTAGGTCACCCAGGGGACCGCCCCGCTACCACGAAAGTAGGGCGAGAGCAGCCCTGAGGTCCCCCCGATATCCGCCGGGTTTACGCATGCGACCTGCTGACCAGCGGAAGTCGTCTGCAAAGACATGAGGCTTACTCCAGTACCTGGCCTGCCGAACAGCGAATCCGACGGTGGCTGGGAGCCGAAAGTCGAGTAGGCGATTGCGCAGCCGGGGACCTTGAGCGAGGTGCAAAGCGGGATGTGCTTGAAGGTGGCTCCCACGACGGACCCGGTCGGAACTTGCAGGTTGCCACCGGCAAGTATTGCGACGACGACACGCTTCAGGAGAGCAGGATCGTCATCGACGTGCTCGGACAGGAGTCGGATCAGCATCGCGGCCCCCTGAGAGTGACCGATAAAGACGATCGGCCGACCGTCGTTGTCGTGGGCCAGGTAGTAGCGCCAGTCTGCGAGCAGGCTCTGGTATGCCACGTCCAGACCGGATACTCCCGCGGTGAAGAGACCGCCGACTGTTACCTGACGGTACATCGGCGCCCACACCCGGCACACAGATGAGAAGCGCGATGCTTGCTGCTCGGCTACGCTGATCTCGGCGGGCTGGACTGTCAGGTTGGCGTTGGCGCCGCTCTCAGTGCTGACCGTCGGGTAGACGTAAAAGCAGTCGAAGGCAGAGTTTCCTGCAGGACTCGCATTCACCTGAGAAGTCGCACCGCTTGCCGAGACCGACTCTGCGTCGAGGTTGGCAGTGCAAGGGTCTGGGGTCGCGCCCGGCTGGCACAGCCAGACCGGCCCAGCGCTCGTCGACCCTCCCCCACCCGGCGGGCTCGTCGGCGCGGAGAGCGTCGTAGGCGGGGCGGGGTGTGGTGGTCCAGGTGACGCCGACTTCGAAAGCGAGGACCCACACGACGCGAGGCTGAGGGCTAGCAGTGCTACCAGGACAGTCGCGATGCGGGTGCGCATGACACGAAGCTAGCAACAGCCGGCGGGCTGCGTCGCTTGCTGGGCCAGCTCCTCGGCAAGCGGGCGCGTAACACGGCGCTCAGTGCCCGAACCGGGCACGCTCAAGCTAGGCGCACGGCGTGGCCGGGAGCCCCCTGGTCATCTCTGCGTGAGATGCCAGCAGGTGGGCTACCGCAAGCGTCACCGAGTCGGCTGCGGGAATGTGAAGGCTTTCGTCGATGCTGTGGGCGTTCGACCCCGGGCCGAGTACGCCGGTGGCGACGACTTGTACACCCGGGAAGCGCTTTCCCAGTGTCGCGAGGAACGGTATGCTCCCTCCTTCGCTAGTCCAGCCTGCCGTACGACCGAAAGCCGAAGTCGACGCCTCGTCCAACGCCTCGAGCAGCCACGGTGCAAGCCTGGGACATGACCAGCCGGACGCCGGCGGGTGCGCTGTCACGGTCACTTTCGCTCCAGACGGCGGATCGTCCCCCAAAGCGGCGACTAAGGACGCCGTTGCTGCAACAGCATCCACAGAGGGCGGCAACCGAAACGAGAGATTAGCTGTCGTCGCTGCGTGAACAACGTTCCCGCCTGCGCTTACAGAAGGAATGCCGTCGATACCGATGACGGACATGGCGGGACGCCACGCCTGTCGAAGTAGTCGCTCGGCGGAACCTGAGCCGGCCAGCTCGACGCCTTCCAAGACGGGGAGCGACTCTGCCACGACGTCGCCGAGCTCGTCGGCAAGATCTTGAAGCCTTCGGAGCTGATCTGGCGGGGGTTCCGCCGACAGTGAAGGCAGGAGCACCTCTCCCGTATCGGGGTCCTCCACGCGGCTGAGCAGCTGGCGCAGCACCCGGAAAGGGGAAGGTACGATTCCGGAGGCCGTTCCCGAGTGCACTCCCCGCTCGAGGACTCTGACGTCGACTGTGACCACGGCGTTGCCCCGCAGCGACTGTGTAAGCCACAGCCTGTCGTAGGTCGGCGCCCCCGAGTCTAGGCACACCAGCAGGTCCGTTCCCACCAGCCGTGCCGCCAGCGCATCGAGGTGTGCGTCAAGATCGGGGCTTGCGCTCTCCTCGCTCCCCTCTATAAGAACGACGCATCGCGGGTGCCGCAACCCGGCTTTTTCTACTGACTCGACTGCTAGGAGCGCTGCGAACAGCGAGTAGCCGTCGTCCGCTGAGCCTCTTCCATACAGCCTGTTGGCGCGAAATACCGGACGGAAAGGGTCAAGCCCGGGGCTCCATGTCCCAAGGGGCGGCTGCTTGTCGAAGTGACCGTAAAGCACGACCGTGCCGCCGGCTTCGGGGTCAGAAGCGGGGATTTCGCACACGAGCAGCGGGGTCCGACCTTCTAGGCGGTGGATGTCCGTCCGGATCCCCTCGATGGGACGGCTCCTCGCCCAGTCGGCCAGGAACTCCACAGCCCGATCGATGTGGCCGCCCGAGGCCCACTCGGGATCGTAGGCGGGTGACAGGCAGGGCATCTCCAAGTAGCGGGCCAGGACATCTAACGCCTCGTCAGCAAACCTGGTTCTCATCGACGTTGTCGGCGGCACCGCTTCACTGTAATCGCGCCAAGGTGCCCTCCAACGCGCAGATAAGACGTCATCGCCACACCCGCCGTGTCACCAGCCGGGGACGGCGCCCGGTGACAACCTGTAGAGTTGCTCGCCAGCGTTGCGGACAACGAGAACTCCCCGTTGGTCATCCCAAGCGGCCGGATCGACACTCTCCGGGTCGAGGTAGTCGAGGTTGACCGAGCGCACCACATTCTCGGGGATACCGGTAGCTAGCGTGACAGTCACACGTGAGCGCTCCCCCTCCAGCGGGCTATAGGTGCCGGCTCCACGAAGATGGGTGGAATGAGCGATGTCGCCCCAGTGATAACCCTTGAAGCGGTCCCACTGCTTGACGTAGAAGTCACGGCAGTGGTAGCCGATGTCAGCAAGGAAAGGATGGGTGACAGCAAGCTGCGTCATGTGCGGCGCGTAGATGACCACCTGACCGCCGTCGGCTACGACCGGCTCAACTTTGTAGAAACCTTTGGCTCCGGTCCACATGTCGCTGTACTTCTCGGGCAGTATTGACAGCACTTTAAGCACAGGGGCATCTAGGTAGCGTATGTGCGTCTGAGCTGACACCTCTGCGGCAGCCAGCCAAGCCGCAACCGGTTCGCCGAAAGCTAACGAGTAAATATCCTTCGATCCTGAACCGTTAACCACGCATAAGGCCAAACGATCCGAGGGGACTATCGAAGCGGCCTCGTCGATGAGTGCCCGGACTGGAGTGATGCCAAGAACTCCGATGGTGTTAGCGCTTGTTATCAAAGCTCCCAGCCAGTGGGACGCGTCGATGAACTCTTGGCCGGAGACACCGGGGAAAAGGTACTTGTTCCCCCCTGAGAAGCCGACGACCTCGTGAGGAAAGACGGGTCCGACTATGAGAGTGACGTCATGTTCGACCACCGCTCGGTTGACCCGAACTGGCACATCCTCGCTGAGCATGCCGTTGGACAACTCCGCTGTCCTCGCCGCGCTTATAGTACCCAGTGTCACCAGAGAGCCGGGCTCCCACCAGGCATGGTCCACCACGCGCATCCCCGGGTAGGACTCGTCGAGCGCGCTGGGACTGTAACCGAGGTGGCAGGCACGCGCAGCCTCGCTCATCGCTGCGTGAGTGCCGAGGGCTACGAGTACTGTGAGCCTCGACACCCTCGGGAAAAGAGCTGAGTGGACAGACCTCACCAGAAGAGGAAGCGGACAACTTCGGGTAGCGTCAGGCACCAACACGCACACGCTGCGCCCGTCGAGGCGAACATGCGATAGCTGCTCATGTATGAACGCTTCTACCTCGTCGTCGCCCAAGGATCGTCCTGGGCCGCCGATGGTAGCCGCCCCAGGCAGCGAGTTCGCTTCGATCATCTAGTGGCCACTTGTGTTGGACCCCCTGCCTTACAGCGAGCAGTTGCGCGCGATATTAGCATGGAGAAGTATAAGAAGAATGGCCTCGTCGTCTAGGTTGGAACTAAACGCTGATCGCCTTCTGCCCAGCGATCCCCAGCGGCGGAGCATCGCTCGTCGGCTCTACGAGTCGGTCAGGGATCTGCCGGTGATCTCACCTCACGGCCATGTCGACCCTCGCCTCCTAGCCGACGACCTCCCCTTCCCGGACCCGGCGAGTCTTCTGATATCTCCGGATCACTACGTGACCCGCCTGCTTCACGCGAGCGGTGTCGGCCTCCAAGAACTGGGCGTGGGTCGCCAGTCCTTGACCGAAGGCCACGCCAGACGGGCGTGGCGACACCTCTGCGAGCACTGGAATATCTTCGCGGGGACGCCTGTACGATTCTGGCTCGAAGCTGAATTAGCGGAGATATTCGGAGTAACGCTGCGACCGTCGGCGCATACAGCCGACGCCATCTTCGACCAAGTAGCCGGGTGCCTCGACGAGGACGCCTACCGGCCGCGGGCGCTTCACGATCGTTTCAAGATCGAAGCGCTCGCAACAGCCACCGACCCCTGCGACGACCTTTCGGCGTACGACTCGCTAGTCGACGACCCTTCGTGGAGGGGTCGGGCTATCCCAGCGTTTCGTCCGGACCGCTACCTCGAACCCGCCCGGTCAGACTGGCCGAGGCTTGTCGAGCGACTCGGGGACGCCGCAGGTCTGGACACCGGTAACTACCGAGGCTTTCTGCAGGCTCTCAGCCAACGCCGACGCATCTTCGCGGAGCACGGCGCGACCTCGGCTGACCACAGCCACCTCGACGCGCGGACCGATCCGCTCGAACCGGCCGAGGCGGAGAGGATCTACCGGGCTGCTCTGGCCGGCAGCGCCAACCCCGACGAAGCGACCGCCTTCCGCCGGCACATGATGTTGGAGATGGCACGCATGTCGTGTGAGGACGGGCTGGTGATGACGCTCCACCCCGGTATCAGACGTGGCCACCACCAGCCGACAGAGGCGGCCTTCGGCCCGGACGCCGGCTGCGACATCCCGGTCCAAGTGGAGTTCACTGAGGCTCTGCGCCCGCTGCTCGAACGTTACGGGACTGCCACAGGCTTCCACCTGGTGATCTTCACGGCGGACGAGACCGTCTGGTCGCGCGAGCTTGCTCCTCTTAGCGGTTTCTACCCGTCGGTGTATGTAGGCGTGCCGTGGTGGTTCCTCGACGCTCCGGACGCCATACGCCGCTTTCGGTCTGCCGTGACGGATACAGCCGGCTTCTTCAAGACGTCGGGGTTCGTCGACGATACCCGGGCCTTTTGCTCTATTCCGGCCCGCCACGACATGTCCAGACGTGTCGAGGCTGGCGTGCTCGCCGGCATGGTCGCAGAGCATCGACTGAGCGAGGAGGAGGCCGTCGAGATCGCCGCTGGCCTGGTGACGGAGCAGCCCAGACGGGTGTTCAAACTTTGACGGCTTCGCAGACCTCGACGTGATCTCTCCACGGCTTTCGCGTGATGGTGGAGCTGGCCGGCCAGCTGGCCCTGTACGGCTTGCGCACCTGGGGCTGGGAAACTTCTTCCGGTCTCACCAGGCTTGGTACACAGACCGAGCTAGCGACGCAGCGGAGTGGGGTTACGCCGCGTTTACGGGTCGCTCCACCGCGATAGCGAGCGTTCTCGAACAGCAAGACGGTCTCTACACGCTCGTCGTTCGGTCGCCGAGCGAAGACCGCTTGGAGCTGATCAGCTCTGTGAGCGAAACCCGAAGCGCCGCAGATCACGATGCTTGGCTCGCGTCGTTGTCGTCAAAGCTAGTAGCGGCAGTCACGATAAGCGTCACAGAAGCCGGCTACTGTCGAAGCGCCACCGGCGGTCTGGACTTGTCTCGCGCCGACGTTGCCGGCGACATCGAACGGCTCAGGGGCAACCTCACCGCCCCGGTCGTGTCAGCTCCGGCCCGGCTGCTAGGAGGCCTCGCAGCGCGACGCCGAGCAGACGCCGGGCCGATCACTTTGATCCCCTGCGACAACCTAGCCGGCAACGCTGCTCTGACCTCCCGGGTCCTCGAGGACCTCGCCGAAGTCGTCGACTCCTCCCTCGCGGAGTGGATCACCGAGTCGGTGAAAGTCGCCGCTACGGTAGTGGACCGCATTACCCCCCACGCAGCCGCTGAGGACCTCGAAGCCGTGAGAATCAGGACCGGGTACCGGGATGGCGCTGTCGTCGTCGCCGAGCCTTTCAGCGAGTGGGTCCTCGCAGGCTCCTTCCCGTCCGGCCGACCGAGATGGGAGGACGCCGGTGCCGTCTTCGTCGACGATGTCACCGACTACGAGCACCGCAAGCTCTGGCTGCTCAACGGTGCCCATTCCCTGCTCGCCTACGCCGGGTCTATCAAAGGTCACCAAACCGTCCCGGAAGCCATCGCAGATGGCACCTGCGTCTCCTGGGTCCGGCAGTGGTGGCAGGAAGCTAGAAGCCACCTACCGCAGTCCGCTGTCGAACTGGACGCTTACAGTGACACCGTACTGGAACGCTTCGCGAACACGAAGATCGCCGACCGGCTGGAGCGGATTGCCGAAGACGGTTCGCAAAAAATACCTTTCCGAGTGCTACCCGTGCTGCGAGCGGAGCGATCCGCCGGCCGTGTACCCACTGGAGCGACTCGCATTCTGGCAGCTTGGATCTGCCACTTGCGAGGTCAAGGAGCGGCGATCCGCGACGTCGAGGGGCCCAAAATGATCGCCTTGGCCCAAGGCCCTCTACGGCGCGCAGCTTCCAACGTCTTGTTCGCGCTCGACGCAGAAGTTGCGTCGGACAGCGAAGTGGTAGAGACCGTGACCGAGCAGTGCCGCGAACTTTCAGGACCGGCCGGCGATGCCTGAAACTCCCAGGGGTCGTGTAGTGATAGGCATCGACGTAGGCACAACCGGGGTCAAGGCGGTCGCCTTTGGCCTCAGCGTCAACTCCCGAACGGTGGCAGTCCGGGAGTACCCGCTCCTGCGCCCAGCCCCCGAGCAGGAGGTCCAGGATCCGGCGGTTATCTTGAGAGCGACTACCAGTGCGCTCGCCGAGTGCGTGTCGCGAGTGCAGGGTGCGTCCGTCGCGGGGATCTCGTTGAGCGCCGCCATGCACGGTCTCATGGCCCTAGACAGCGACCTTCACCCCATCACGCCGCTCGTCACCTGGGCTGACGGGCGGGCCAGCGCAGAAGCCCTGGAGTTTCACCGTAACGGCAGCGCCGGTGACCTGCAGAAATCAACGGGGACTCCAGTCCACCCGATGGCACCTCTCACCAAGCTGCTGTGGTTCTCCAGGAACGACCGCGACACCTGGGCCAAGGCACGATGGTGGCTGGGCTTGAAGGACTTTCTGCTGCTCAAGCTGACCGGCACTCTCGCCACCGAACTGTCGTCAGCGTCGGGAACCGGGCTCGTCGACGTGAACACGAAGACTTGGAGTCAACTGGCGGTGCACGCATGCGGTGTCCGAGCCGAGGCGCTGCCGGAGATCCTTCCTACGACCTCCGTCCTGCCCCTAGCTGCGGACGTCGCGATGAAGGTTGGCCTTGCGCCCGGCACCCCGGTTGTGGTGGGCGCCGCAGACGGTCCGCTCTCCAATCTCGGAGCTGGAGCGCTATCCCCCGGAGTCGCCGGAATGTCACTCGGAACCAGCGGAGCGGTCCGCATCGTCTGCGACGGACCCCGCACCGACCGGGCCGGAACGCTGTTCAGCTATCCTCTGATAGAACAGTTGTGGGTCGTCGGCGCAGCGATCTCCAACGGAGCCGAAGTCGTCCGCTGGGCTGGTCGTGCACTGCTGCCCGGAGGGGCTGCCGGCTCGAACCTCGATGACGCCGCGCTCACCCTGGCGTCTAGCATCCCCCCCGGTAGTGAGGGCCTCGTAATGATGCCTTTCTTGCTTGCAGAGCGCTCCCCGCTTTGGAACCCCGACCTCTTCGGGGCTCTTGTCGGCTTACGCCGCCATCACAGCGCAGCCCACCTGATTCGCGCATGCCTCGAAGGTGTCTGCCTACAGATGAAGGTCCTCGTCGACCGCGTGGATTCGGCCTATCCGCTGAACAGCGTGAGAGCCACCGGAGGTGCGTTTCGCTCGCCGCTGTGGCGCCAGGTGATGGCCGCCGCGGTCAACCGACCCTTCTACGTCGTCGGCGAAGCGGAAGGTACCGCTCTAGGGGCGGCCATGCTCGGCCTAGTCGCTCTCGGACAAGTCGCCAGCCTGGAACAGGCCGTTGCTGTCCTCTCGGGCCCGGACGGCCCAGCGAGTGTACACATCGAAGTCTCACCGGCTCTCGTCGAAGGCTTCGCCGGTATCCGCGAGCGGACGCGAAGCATCCTCGACGCGCTTGCGGGCACGCTCGACGAAGACCGTCTTTAACCCTGATCTTTCTGAAGTCGAACACCGAGGCCCGCCACCACTCGACTGTCGTAGCACCGTCGTGATCAGCGGTCCATGACGATAAGATTTCGCTGCGCTGAGTAAAGGCCACGACCTGGCTGCCCGTTGGCTTCCCGTCGTGCACGCCTGCGCACTCTACGCTACTCGGGAGGTCAGAGTCGTCCGGCTCTACCACAGCCGGCGACGGCAATCACCCCCGGTGCCCACAGGTTCACCGACGACTGAAGCGAGGTACGATGCGAGCGTGGATCGTTGACCGGCAGGGGCCGATAGCCACAGGCCCACTCGAACTAATCGAGCGGGAGATACCGTCTCCGGGTCCGAGTCAGATTAGAGTGAAAGTAAAGGCGTGCGGTGTCTGCCGAACCGACCTGCACCTCGTCGAAGGCGACTTGGCGCTTCACCGTGAGGGGGTTACACCTGGTCACGAGATCGTCGGCGTCGTCGACGAACTCGGCCGCGGATCTCAACGATTCAAGCTCGGAGATCGAGTCGGGATCGCATGGCTGGCCAGCACGTGCGGCGCCTGCAGGTTCTGCCGTTCGGGCCGCGAGAACCTCTGCACGTCCCCTCGCTTCACCGGATGGGACGACGACGGTGGTTTCGCTGAGTACGCACTCGTCGACGAGCGATACGCCTACTACCTTCCCGGGGCAGTCTCCGACGTGGAGACAGCCCCTTTGCTCTGCGCAGGGATTATCGGCTACCGCGCTTTGAGACGAGCGAATCTGCCACGTTTCGGCCGGCTCGGCATCTACGGATTCGGCGCGTCAGCACATCTCGCAGCTCAGATCGCGATACGCGAGGGGGCCACAGTCCACGTTCTCACACGCTCAGCGCGAGCAAGGGAGCTGGCTATGTCCTTGGGTGCGGCATCAGCCAGAGAAATCACCGAAGGACCGCCGGAGCCCTTGGACGCTTCGATTCTGTTTGCCCCCGCCGGCGACCTGATACCGGCAGCGCTAGGCGCCCTCGAACGGGGTGGAACGCTCGCCGTGGCAGGAATCCATGTGAGCGACATCCCGCCCCTCAGCTACCACCGTCACCTCTTCGAGGAACGGACGTTGACCAGCGTGACTGCCAACACCCGAAGCGATGGCGAGGAACTTCTCGCTGCAGCCGACCGGCTCCAAGTCCGAGCAACCACCACTTCGTATCCGCTGGAGCAAGCCGACCGGGCGCTCGCTGACCTTGCGCACGGCCGGGTCCGTGGCGCCGCTGTTTTGGTGGTCGACGACGGTTGGGATACGACCAGGAGATAACCCCGGACCTACCGCAGTGGGTGGAGGCAGTCACGGCTGTGGTCGTAGCCTGGGCCGAAGCCACAAGATCTTAAAGCGCGAACCTCGTGAACGCTACGGGCACCTCTTCAAGGAACACCAGCCCGGTTCCTGAGCGGAGCCTGGTGCCAAGCTGGGGCTGCTATGCGATCCTCACGACGTCGTCGACGTAGAGCGCCAGTTCCGGTTCGTGTGAGACCACGACGATCGCCTGGTCACCGGCTGCGGAGATCATCTCGGCGAGCACTCGGCCCGATGTGGCCGGGTCTATGTGCGCTGTGGGTTCGTCGAAGACCATCACGCTGCCGCCGGCTAGCAAAGCTCGCGCAAGACCGAGGCGTTGACGTTCCCCGGCACTCACGGCCCGGCCCGATCCCGATCCCAGTTGGGTGTCGAGACCGCCTGGCAGCCCGGCGAACCAGCCGGCTAGGCCGACGCGTTCTATGACCTCCCGGCACTGTCGGTCGCTAGCCTGACCGTTTCCCAGCCTGAGGTTATCGGCGAGGCTCGCGGCGAACAGGTGGGTGTCCTCGGACATCCACCCGACAACCCGGGCGATGTCAGCGCGTGTCAAGGTGGTCACGTCGTGGTCCCCGATGGTCGCCCGCCCCTCGTCGCATTCGACGAAGTGCAACAAAGCCCACAGAGCTGTCGTCTTGCCCGAACCGCTCGGCCCGGTCACCCCGACTTTTTTACCCGGACCGGCCGTCAGGCACGTGGGTGCGAGCATGACCGTGCCGTCCGCTGCGCGCACGACGGCGTTATCCAACTTCGCCGCCAGCCTTCCGGGTTGCACCCCCAGATCGGCAGGAGGTTCGCGAACCGGACGGGGAAGCTTCGCTAAGCCGGCCAGGCGCTGCGCTGCTGCTCCCGCCGAACCTATTTCCGACGCCGCCGCCGGCAGCGCCGCCACCGCTTCGAAAGTTGCGAGAGCGCTGAAGACTGCCACGGCGACCGTGACGCCTGAGAGACGGTGGGAGCGCTGCGCTGCGAAGGCTACTGCCAAGAGGGCGACGACGGCCCCCCCTGACACCCAGATCGCCGACGCTGCGCCGATCCCTGACGTCACCGCCCGACGCAGCGCCACCGACGTCGACTTGGATCCGACTGCGTCGAGGCGGCGTTGGAGGATGTCCGCGCGGCCGAACGCTGCGAGCTCCCTGGCGGAGCGTAGAGTGTCAACCACCGACGAGGACACTTCTTCGCGCAGCGCGGCTTCCTGGCGGGCGTAGCCCGCCCCACGGCGAAACGCGACGAGCGAGACCGCCATCCCGCCCAGGCAGCCCGCCAGGACGACGAGACCGGCGGCGGGCAGGACCAACGCCGCGACGACGCTACCAGCTACGACGCTCGCAGCCACGTCGACGCCAGCGGTGCTCCCCTGGGCTAAGCCTTCGGCTATAAGGTCTGTATCTCCGACGAACGCGTTCAGGACAGCGCCTTTCCCCGACTCGGGAAGCCCGCCGGGGACCAGCGCTTCGAGGTCGTCGAAGAGCTTGAGCCTCAAGTTGTTGAGCGCGCCGAGCGACACCGCGTGAACGCTGAGGCGCTGGACGTAGCGGAACGCTCCCCGGCCGAGAGCGAAAGCCTGCACCGCCGCCATCGCTACAGCGAGGCTGAGAACCGGAGGCCGCAGCGAAGCGCTGGTGATGAGCCACCCCGACGTCGCCATGAGACCGACGCCCGAAAGTGACGCCATCGCGCCCGACACTACCGCCGCCGAAATGCCCGCCTTGGACAATCGGCCGGAACGCCGGCACACCGCGAGCACACCCTCGCTCCGGCGACGACGGGCCGTCATGAGCCCACCGCCACCGGTGTTGATCCGCAAGCGCAAGCTGCTGGGTTCGGGCCGGGTATCTCCACCACCCGGTCTGCCAATGCGAGTACCGCTGGGCGGTGGGTGACGATCAGCGCGCTCGCCGGCCCAATATGGCGACCGATGCTTTTAATGACGTGACGCTCCGTGGCTTCATCGAGGTGCTCGGTCGGCTCGTCTAGCAGGTAGAGTCCTGCGGGACGCAAAAATGTCCTCGCAATCGCTACGCGCTGACGCTCCCCCGCCGAGGTGGGCCTGCCACCGTCACCAAGGCGGGTCCCGAGACCTTCGGGGAGAGAGTCGAAAAAGTGCAAGCCGCCGGCTTGCACCAAGGCCGCGAGCAGTTCGGCGTCACCGGCGTCCGAGTCGGCAAGGGACAGGTTCTCCCTGAGAGTTCCCGCGAGGATCGTGGGGCGTTCCGGGAGGTAAGCGAGAAGCCTCCGCCACGCGGTGAGATCCATCTCGGCCAAGTCGACACCTCCCACGGTTATCGAACCGCTGGTGGGTGCGAGGAACCCGGCGAGAAGGTCCACGACCGTCGACTTGCCCGAGCCGTTCAGGCCGACGACGCAGACCGTCTCTCCGGGTTCGATCCGAAGCTCGACGCTGTCGAGTACGGGCCGGTCCCGGCCCGCCACGCTGACGCTAACCGACTTCACCAGGATAGGAGCGCTCCTCGGGTCAGGAGGCTCGACTAGGCGGGGCTGCCGGGAGTGCTCAGGGCCAGGGTCGAGCAGGTCCATGATCGACGACGCAGCGGCGAGGCCTTCTGCGCTTTGGTGGAACTCGGCGCTTGCCCTTCGAAGAGGAAGAAACACCTCGGGCGCGAGAACAAGCACCGACAGGGCCGCTGAGAGGCGGATCGTCCCATCGACGAGTCGCAGTCCCAACGGTACCGCTACTAGAGCGACCGACACTGAAGCGAGTTCGTCGAGTACGAAAGCAGACAGGAAAGCGAGCCTGAGGGTGTCCATGCTCGCTCTGCGCAGGGTCTCCCCAGCCTCTGCGATCCGCTGGCGCTGGACGCGGCTTCGCCCGTAAGCCCTGATGACCGCCATCCCTTCGAAGACGTCCAGCACCCGACGTGACAGTCCCTGGACTTCCTCCCATTTGCGCTCTGCCAGTTCGGACGTGGCCCGGCCGACGAGAGCGCCGAAGACGGGAAACAACGCCAAACCGATCAAAATGACGATCAGCGACACCCAGTCGAGGACTCCTATGGCCACGGCCAGGGCGACTGGCGCGGCCGCTGCGAGGACGAAGTCAGCGATGCAACGTCCGACGTAGACGTCAAGGGCGTCCATACCTCGGCCAGCGACGCTCGCAATGTCACCGGCTGCAGCCTCCCTAGTGGCGGCGTCCCGGCGTAGCGCGACACGGGCCAGCCTGCTTCTAAGCGCCGCCTTAGACGCGGCGGACCCCTTGGCGGCCACAACCTGGCCAGCCGCCGCAGTTGCTCCTCTGAGCAGAATCGCCGCCGCCAACCAAGCAAGCTCCCGTGTCCGCCCGACGTGCCCGGCGTGCGGCATCGCCCCCGCTATCAGCGAGCCGAGCGTCAAAGCCTGTACCACCACGGCCGCCGTCGACACCAAGCCGAGAGCCACCGACGCGGCCACTGTCAAACGAACAGCCGGCACCTGCCTGACAAGCCTCGTCTCCACCAGGCGACGACCGGCGCCGCCTGCGGCCGTCGTCACACACCGACCCCGCTGCGCACAGGCGGGCGGGTCAGACGCTGACGGAACACCCAGTAGGTCCAACCCTGGTAGACAAGGACGATCGGAGTGAAAATCGCTGCGACTACTGTCATCACTACCAGCGTGTAGTGGTGCGAGGCGGCGGCGGCGATCAGCAGGCCGCCTTTCGCCGAAGCGTTGGAGGCCGGCAGGACAGCGGGGAACATTCTCGAGAAGGTAGCTCCCATGAGAGCAACGATGCCGACTACCGTAGCCACGAACGCCATGCCTTCACGCCGAGCGGAGCCGAACGCGGTGGAGGCGAGCAGCGTGGCGGAGATCACTGCTGCTAGACCGACGACAGCCAGCACCAACGGGACAGCTACCGGGAGCTGGTCGGGCACGGGCGGCCGGCCAGCCGCTGAGATCCACACGATCAGACCGGCCAACAGCACCGCCGCGCCGGCCCCCGAAGCGGTTGCGGCGCCCTTCGCCCGCTCCGATAGCTCGCCAGTGGTCTTGAGCGCCAGGAACAACGAACCGCTTAGCACGAAGATGCTCAGGCTGGTGAGACCTCCGAAGACTGCGACGGGGTGAACAGCTCCCAACAGACCCGACGTGTAGCCTTTCGACGACAGGCGTACCCCGGTTACGAAGTCGGTGAACGCCGCCCCCCAGACGATCGCTGGTATGAGACTGCCGGCAAAGTTGGCTACGTCCCACGTACGCCTCCAACGCGCGTCATCGATCTTCCCGCGGAACTCGAACGACACACCACGAATGATCAACGCCAGCAGCACCAAGAACAGCACCAGGTAAAAACCGCTGAAAAGCGACGAGTACCAAAGCGGGAACGCGGCGAACGTCGCACCGCCGGCGGTGATGAGCCAAACCTCGTTACCGTCCCACACCGGGCCGATGGCGTTCAGGCAGAGGCGACGATCGAGGTCGTCACGGGCGACGAACGGGCTTACGACCGAGACCCCGAAGTCGAAACCTTCCAGGGTCAGATATCCGGTCCACAGGAGGCCTATGAGAGCGAACCACGCCGTTTCTAGTGGAGTGAAAGGCATATTTATCTTCTTCTCCGTTCGAAGGCTCAGTAGATGAGGCTCGGGACGCGGGCAGCCTCGTCGGGCGCGTCACCTGGTGGCGCCGGGGTCACAGACGGGACATCATCGAGCTCGCGTCGCGCAGCTCGCACCATGAGCGCCGCGTCGGCGCTGAAGATGACCGCGTACACTGCGACGAACATAACGAGGCTGAAAACCACGTCCGCGGTCGGGACCGGCGACACTCCTTGGGATGTCTTGAGCAGACCGTAAACGACCCACGGCTGGCGACCCACCTCGGTGAAAATCCATCCTGTGCTGTTCGCCAAGAAGGGTAGAGCTATGCCAAAGGTGGCCGCGCGGCGGAACCACTTGTTCCCCAAGAAATGCCGTCGACGCATCCCCCACAGCGCCCAGGCGCCGAGGCCGATCATCGCGATGCCCGCCCCGACCATCAGCCGGAACGACCAGTAGGTTACCCAAGTGACCGGGGTGTAGCTGCCGGCCCCGTACTTGGCTGCTTCCGCGGCTTGCACCTGGTTGATCCCCTGCACCTGACCATCCCAGGAAAGATCAGCTATCAGGGACAGTAGGTGAGGGACCCGAATCTGGAAAACAGGTCTCGAGCCGTTGAGCGTTCCGATGGTTATGATCGAGAAGCTCGCCCCGCTCGACGTGTTGTAAAGCGCCTCAGCCGATGCCATCTTCATCGGCTGCTGGGTGTCCATCAGACGTGCCTGCATGTCACCTGACACGGCCGTGAGGATCACCGCCACAAGCATGAATGCTGCTGCGAAGCGCGCCGCTCTGTAGAACAGGGAGCTGCGCTCAGCGACCCCACGGTCTCGGTAGGCTCGCCACACTGACACCCCAAACATCAAAGCTGCTCCCGTCGACACGGCAGCGAGGATTGTGTGGGCGAACGACCATAGCGCCGTAGAGTTGCCGAGTACCGCCCAGAAGTCCGTGAGAACTGCCTGGCCTCCCTCGACCATATAGCCGACCGGGTGCTGCATCCACGCGTTGGCGACCAAGATGAAGTACGCCGAGAGGATCGTACCGACGCTGGTCAGCCAGATGGTCGCCAGGTGCCCCCGGGGGGATAGACGTTCTCTCCCGAAGATCCACAGCCCAACGAATGTAGACTCCAAGAAGAACGCTATCAGCGCTTCCAACGCGAGGGGGGCTCCGAAGATGTTACCGACGAAGGCTGAATAGTTAGACCAGTTCAGGCCGAACTCGAACTCCAAGACGATCCCGCTGACCACGCCGGTGGCCAGGTTGATTAGGAACATGCGGCCGAAGAACCGGGTGAGACGGTCCCATCCCGCGTCGTGCCTGCGATAGGCGAGGGTCTGCATGACCGCCACGAGAAGTCCCAGGCCAATCGTCACGGGCACCAAGAAGAAGTGGAAGATCGTTACGAACGCGAACTGCCACCTCGCAAGCTGCAGACCCATCGTCAACTCCCAGCCATCCCGTTGATACCGTCAGCCGACGAAACTTGCATCTGATCCTCCCGTCCACAGGTTTCGTTCACAGCCCAAGTCTTCCAGCGGACTGACTCGACCGATAGGGCCTTTCGGCACATCTTCAAGGCGTCCGTGTCACACGCCAAGACCATTTCGAGCGGAGCGACGCACGCCGGCGGGCTGGCTAGGCCGATGGCTCCGCTCACCGATCGGGCGGGACCTTGGGGGCGTTGCCGATGTGGCGGACAGGGTGGTTCCTTCTCGCCACGGTCACCCCCGCTCAAGTCCGATGATCCTCAACTCCGAAGTTTCCCTTTCCTACAGGGCACTTCTCTACTTCGTGTTCATCGCACTATTCGGAGATTTCCTCATGGAACAACCCATAAAACTGGGCCACAGGTTGACGCGTATATCCGAAGGCAGTCTTTCCTTAGCGGACAGCACCCAGCAGCGCTCATTATAGATTCCTAGTCAGAACAGCAAACACCCAGCGCAAGACGTCCCATCCGAGCCTCCGAAGAACATGGACCCGATGCATCAACTTCGGCGGCCAGTTAGCGGTGCGCACCTGACAGCTTTAGGACCGCAAGAACTCCGTCGAAAACTCCTCAGTGGAGTTCTCCGCCCGCGCATGGACCTGGGAAAAGTGGTCTGCCCTCTCAGCGCTGCTGATTATCGTCGGAACCGTCGCAGGTCACCTAGCGGCACCGAGCGCTGACATGACCGTCATGGCCCTGTCGGTGATCGGAGTACGCCGAGGGATCCGCTCCAACAGACCCGCCAACCCGGTCACGTGGCGCCTGGTGATGGAAGCTGTCAGCCTATTCCTGCTGGCGGATATCGTGGCCAAGGTCCAGCCCCTAGTAACCGGACGACCGCTACCATATCCATCACTGGCAGATGCGGCCAACGCTCTTGGCTATCTGATCTGTCTAGCGGCCGGAGTAACTGTCGTCCGGAGACGCTCGAAAGGCACCGACCCCACGGCTCTCGTCGATGCAGGAATCGTGACAGGTGGCATCGCTTCATTGGCATGGGCGTTCGTAATCGTCCCTGACCTACAAGATCCGGCATCGTCTAGTATCGGCAGAGGGACAAACGTATTTTTCGACGTCTTGTCAATGGCCTTGGTCGCCATCGTAGTCCGGCTGGCATGCGGGCCAGGAAGACGAAATGGTAGTTGGTACTGGCTAGCATCAGCTGTCGCCAGCGCTCTAGTGTCAGACCTCCTGCTTGCCGTCTGGAGTGAGTCGGGCCGAAGTGGGACGCTGGTAACTGTTAGTAACGGCTTGGCTGCCTGGGCCTGCGCTAGCTTAGCGACGGCATCCTTGCATCCTGGGATGGGTCAGCTCACCGAGCAGTCAAACGAGCAATTACCCCCGATGAGCCCATACCGTCTAGCTACGATGATCGGGTCCGCCCTGGTAGCGCCCGTAATCCTCTTGGTCCACAGTAGCTCACAGTCATTCGTCTTCACAGTGGGAGTGGTAATGACGTGGGGGGTGCTCTGCGCTCTGATAGTCCTTCGAATGGCCGGACTGGTAAGGGCCCGTGAAAACATGGCAATTACAGAGTCGATCGTACGCCACGCAAGTACTGCCATGGTGACGGCTATTACTCGCGAACAACTTTGTGGCGTAGCCGGCCAAGCCGCTCATAGGCTCCTCGAGTCTGCAGGCCTATCAGGGTCGGTATTTGTCGGCTTCCTTCGAGGGCAGGACCTCGACCTTCAGAGTATTGACCGTGAAGGCCGGTGGACTCCCGGAACGCTCGTTCTGCGGTCTCCCAGCCTGATCGAGGCAGTGGAGTCCGGTGTGGGTTCCGAACTGTTCGCATTGGATCAACAAAGACTACCCGAGGAGCTGCGCGCCCCTTGGGTAGGCCTCTTCCCGATGAGAACCCAACTGCCGACTAGGGGACTCCTCGCCGTACGGACTAGCCGACCGCTTCCCACCCCTATGATTTCAGGGTGTGAGTCTCTAGCACATCTGATGGCATTGAGCATTGAGGCCTTCGCCGCTGCAGCGATTCAGCACCAAAAGGCTGCCGAGATTCGCTTCCAACAGCTGTTCGAGCACTCAGCCGATATCATTGCCGTCCTGGGTCGTCAGGGATCTCGTGGTTTCATTTCGCCGTCCGCCGAACATCTCTTGCGTCTCACTCCTGCCCTGCTGGCCAATGTTTCGCTGCGCGAACTGGTGCATCCCGACGACCTGGCCTCCTTCGACAACCTCGTCCAAAATGCCGAACTCTACGGCGGGCTTCCCGTCGAAATACGCCTTAGGTGTGATGGGACTAGCTGGAAGTGGTTCGACGTAATCGCCCGAAATCTCAGCTCGATTCCTGAAGTTGGGAGTGTCGTAGTGACCGCACGCGACATAAGCGACCGCAGAGATGCCGACGAGCGTCTAGCTGGCAGCGAGCGGCGCTTTCGCTCTCTGGTACAAAACTCTCACGACATCATCGGCACTATCGATGTCGACGATAGGATTACGTGGGTTGGTGAGTCTATTCGCAGTATCTTGGGATTCGATCCTGCTGAGATAGTCGGACGAACAATGCTCTCATTGGTGGACGCAAGCTCCCAAAATGCGTTGTCTGCTGCATTAGAGGAGTTGGGTAACTCTAAAGCGAGCACTTCACGCACGACGGTTAGGATTTCGTCTAGCACTGGCGATTCTCGCGCTTTTGCCTTGACCCTTAGCGATAGGAGGTCCGACAACGCAGTTGGATACATCGTAGTTAACGCACGGGACGTTACCGACGAGATATCTCTCCAGGAGGACCTTCGTTACCGGGCGCTCCACGACGACCTTACAGGTCTGCCAAACCGAGTATTGCTGCGCGATCAGGTCGAGGCGGCTCTCAAGAGGCGCCCAACCGACGGCAACCTGCTTGCCGTTCTGTTCATTGACGTCGATGACTTCAAGACTGTAAACGATAGCCTCGGGCACGCCGTCGGCGACGAACTGTTACGCCAAGCAGCCGAGCGTTTGCGAACATGGTGCCGCAAGGAGGATACTCCCGGACGTCTTGGCGGCGACGAGTTCGCTGTTCTGATCGAGTCAGCTTCGACAGAGGAAGAGGTCATTGGGATTTCGGAACGCTTACGCGACGCCTTTAGGGCTCCGTTTGAAGTTGGTCAGCGGCGTCTGACGGTGGCGGCTAGCGTCGGAGTCGCTCTTTCGACTACGGCAGATCTGCTAACGCCCGACGATCTGCTCCGTAATGCCGACGCTGCGATGTACGTGGCCAAGGGTCGAGGTAAGGATCGAGTCGAGGTTTTCGAGCCCTCGATGCATCTCCAAGCGTTCGATCGTATGGAGTTAAAAGAGGATCTTGTTAGGGCAGTAGCCCGTCACGAGCTTCGCCTCTATTACCAGCCTCTCGTCGAGTTGGCGACCGGCCGCATCTCGGGATATGAGGCTCTGCTGCGCTGGCAGCACCCGACCCGAGGATTGCTACCCCCAATGTCGTTTATCCCCCTAGCAGAGGAGACCACTCTCATAGATGGCATTGGGTGGTGGGCTTTGGAAACCGCCGTCGTTCAGCTGCGAGAATGGCGCAAAGAAGGCCGCGACGTCACGGTGGCAGTTAATCTCTCCGCGCGCCAACTCGGGACAGAGGCGATCGTCGTAGATGTTGCCTCGCTTCTCCGTTCGACGGGCATCCCGCCGTCGTGTCTTACTATTGAGCTCACCGAAAGCGCCGTAGTGGGATCTGAAGCCATTCTTCGACTCGAGGCGCTCCGCGCCCTTGGAATCCGAATCGCAGCCGACGACTTCGGAACAGGCGTCGCATCCTACGCGTCGCTGCAGCAGCTACCTTTCACCTCTGTAAAAATTGACAAAAGTCTGATTGACGGCCTGGCGATGGCGGGAAGGGCAGCAACACAGGTTCGCTCTATCATCGAGATGGCTCACAAGAGCGACTTGACGGTGGTCGCCGAAGGCATCGAGCAACAAGACCAGGCTACGATCCTCGCGGAATTAGGTTGCGACTGCGGACAGGGGTTCCTCTTTGGGCGGCCGACTCCTCCCGAGGAGACCACCGACGCAGACCTTAGACAGCTCGTACAGTGCCGCAACATGGCTCCTCGCTAGGGTGAGCGAGTAGCACCTCGATGGATTGTGCCGCTGAGTCAGTCGATGGTGGCCGTCATCACGTTCGGGTACGACCGTGATGTGATCAGATAAGGCTTGAAGGTGTGGCAGGCATCGGCCTTTCCGAGATACTCGGATGCGGCTCACGGGCCACCATCACCGACAGCTCAGCTGCTCACGCAGTCTCGGGACGCCTTCCCAGCGCCCCACCTGTAGAGCGAAGTGAACGTAGGCCCAGCTGGTCAGACCATTCGTCCAGAGGTTCGAAGCCCGCTCGGACAGTTTCGCGTCCGGCAGGCCCGCACTGGGTAAGGCCTATTACATCCCGCAAACAACCAAAGACATCCCTGAGCGGCGCTTAAGAGGTATCGTGAGCCCCGTGTGGCCATGGAATGTCGGCGATCAGCCACGAAACGGGAGTCAGATGGTATGAGCACGTCAAGTGAGGATGACCTAATCAGCCGCTGGAAAGCTGACGACCTACGCAGCCTGTGGCTACGAAAGATTGATCAGGGTGACGACGGACGGGTCGTCAGCTTTTGGTCGCGAAGCGAGCGGCGCCTAGACAAGGTTAGCCAGCACACCTTCCTGAGGCAGGCCTTGACGCTGGCTGATCTGCTGTGCGAGTCCGGGGTCCAAGCTGGCGTTCCGGCGGTGATCGACTGCACCACTCCGCGTGCCACCTTGCTGTCCTACTTAGGTACAGTGTTCAGTGGCGGATTGCCGCTGATCACCCCGGTCCACCTGGCCTCCAGAGCACCGACAAGCAGCCGAGCCGCCGAGCTGCATGCTCAGGTGGGAGCATCGTGCATTATCACCGACCGGGACCTTCAAGGAGATACACCTCCAGCGAAGTCCGGTTCCGCCACTTCGCTGGTCGTCGGGATCAGCCCCCTTGGCATCGCACCTGCCGAGACGGTCCCTACCAGCGTAGCGCGCCCTGCGCAAGCCGGCGACGTGGCTCATCTGCAGCTCACGAGTGGATCCACCGCCACCCCGAAAGCGACGGCGGTCACCCACGGCAATGTCTTGGCGAACTGCGGCGCCTTTAGCCGGATGAGGGGCATGTCGAGCGACGATTCAACCGTGTCGTGGCTGCCGTTGTATCACGACATGGGACTGGTAGGCATGGCCCTTCTAAGCCTGTTACAGGGAACGGACCTGCACATCCTCAGCCCATTCGACTTCATAGCCCACCCGGGCGACTGGCTTGGCGCCATCAGCACAACCGGGGCGGCCGTCACGGCCAGCCCTACCTTCGGGTACAGGCTGGCTGCTACTCGAACATCTGACGCCGAACTCGAAAAACTGGACCTTTCCCGGCTACGTGTCGCCGGCTGCGGCGGCGAGCCAGTACGACCAGACGTTCTCACGCTGTTCACACAACGGTTCGCCCCGTGCGGGCTGGGAGAAACCGTGTTACAGCCGTGTTACGGCCTAGCCGAGGCAACGCTCGTCGTCACTTTTGGGGTCCTGCACCGGCGACCTTCGCTCATACGCCTCACGGGCTCCGCTCTTAGCGAAAGCGGCAAGGTCGCTCTGAGCGAGGCTGGTAGGCTCGGCGATGCCACGCGTTTTTTGGAGAGCGTTCCAGACGGGACGGCAACTGTCGGGTCTGATATCGACGGCTCAGGCAATGTGCAGCTTCTAGTTTCGGCCGGCGTCCCTGTCTCCGACACCGAGGTTCGCATCATCGACCCGGACACCAACGAGTCCCGCCCTACGGAAGACCTCTGCGGCGAAGTTGTGGTCCGAGGGCCCGGCGTCACTCCGGGCATCTGGCAGTCGGGGACCGTCAAGCCCCGCGCAGAGGAATGGCTCCGGACGGGTGACATCGGGCTGATACATCGCGGCGAGCTGTACCTGGTCGAACGATCCAACAATATGCTGATACGCAACGGTCAAAACTATCCCGCAACAGCCCTTGAAACGTCGCTGGCCTCAGCTTGTGGTATCGACGTCGACACCGTGATGGTAGTAGACACAGACATCTACGATCCACAGAGCCGCCTGACCGGAGTCATAGAAGCAGACCGCCGCAGCGACCCTGTGATTCTCGCGGACCTCGCCGCAAAAGCCGGAGCCCAACTGGAACTTCCGCTCGACGACGTCATAGTTATCCGCCACGGCGGCCTGCCACGCACCTCAAGCGGCAAGAAGAAGCACGGCTTCCTCCGCCAGGCGTTACGAGACCGCACCCTGGCCGTCATCGCTGAGCGAACAGTCACGGCAGGAGAACAACCCTCAGGGCCCGCGCCAACTGACCTTACCAACCGCCACGATATCCTCGACTTGCGCACCAGGCCTACCGGCCCGGCCATCAGCGCTGTGGTGATAGAAGAGGTCCGCCGAGCCTGCTCGGAGCGTGGAACTGAGAGGCTCGTCTCGCTGGGTGCGCTACTGAACCAGGACCTGGACCTGGATTCGCTGGCCCTGTTCGAGCTCGCCGTAGCCGTCGAAGAGCGCACGGGGGGTTCGATCGACCACGAGGTCCTCACAACCGTGCGGTCCGTCGACGACTTGGTGCAAGCCGTGAAAGAAGGCGACGAGCAGAAATCGGGACTGTCGGTCCTCCACGACAGCTACCTCTTGTCGATTCCGCAGCTTAACGTCACGGTTGACCGCCAAGCAGGTCGCTCATTGACGATCGGAGACCGCAGCGTGGCAGATTTCGCGTCGTGCAACTACCTCGGGCTCGATCTTCACCCTGCCGTTATGGACGCCATCGACCCGATGGTGCGCGAATGGGGCGTCCATCCGAGCTGGACTAGGGCCGTCGCGTCGCCCGAACCGTATCTCAGACTTGAGCGCAGGTTGGCGCAACTAGTCGGGGCGGCCGACACCGTGGTCTTTCCAACTGTAAGCCTGCTCCACCTCGGAGTCCTCCCGACGCTGGCCGGGCCACGCGGGGCAATCCTGATTGACGAGTATGCGCACCACTCCATACGCGAAGCGGCTGAGCTTGCGCGCAGCCGAGGCACGGAAGTGGTCGTCTTCCGGCACGGCGATCTCGAGAACCTGTCGGGCAAGCTCCGCTCAACGGAATCCAGGACTTCCCGTGTTATCGCCATCGACGGCGTCTACTCTATGTCGGGAGCCCATCTAGAGTTAGCACCGCTGCTAGATCTTGCCGAAACCTGGAACGCCAGCCTCTACGTCGACGACGCCCACGGATTTGGGGTGTTAGGAGAGGCTCCCAGCCTCAGCGCACCGTACGGACATCGCGGAAACGGCGTCCACAACCACGTAGGTGTTCCGCTAGACAGAATCACATATGTAGCCGGGCTGTCCAAAGCGTACTCGTCGATGGGGGCATTCGTTACCTGCAACGGACCGGAAGACCGGCTTCGCCTCTTGACCGCCTCAACTCTCATCTTCTCCGGACCGGTACCGACCGCCAGCCTGGCCAGTGCCTTGGCCGGCCTTGAGGTAAACGACCGTGAAGGAGACGCCATCCGCCTCCAACTCCATCGTTTAACTACTGCGCTCGCTGAAGGAATCAGCGAACTTGGTCTACACGTATCCAACTCTGGCGGATTCCCAATCCTTACCGTACAGTTCGGAACCCCAGATCTGGTCCTCGAAGCCTGCCGGGTGCTCTGGGAACACGGTATTCTCATCACCCCCACTGTGTTTCCCGCAGTGCCGTTGCGACAGGGCGGAGCCCGCTTCTCCGTAACAGCCGCCAATAGTGAAGGCGACATCGACCGAGCGTTGACTGCTCTAGCTGCGGCTCGCAACGCCACTCATCCTAAAACAGGCGCGCAGCGGGGGTCGCATGCTTGATAGGACCGCTTGGGACTTGTGGTTGTCGGTTGGATGCTTTGGGGGCCATTGTGGGCTCTGCTGAGTGATCCGCAGGTCGATGATTGGGCCTGACGACCCGGCAGCGAAGAACAGTAACCTCCAGGCAAGCCAGTCGCCGTGCAGTCCTACCTCGGAACCGATGTCGACTAATGCAGGACTCCTACTTGGCGACTACCGGGTCGGACCGGTTGCTAAGTAGGAGCGAGTCGCGCTAAGACGTCGGCGTATGGCCAGACGGCGCTCACGGGGTGGGGTGATGAAGTCGAGAATCACCTGAGCCAGCGTCGGGCCGCAATCCTCTTGGAGAAAATGGCCACCACCCGCGATCGCTGTGCGCGGCTGGCCCTGCGCTCCTGGGATCTTCGCCTTAAATGGCGCATCGCCGCCCGCCGTGACGGGGTCAGAATCGCTGAAAGCGCACAGGAACGGGCGCTCGAAGCGTGACAGCACCTCCCACGCTGCCACGTTGTCGGCCGAGGCGGGGCCGTCGAGTGAAGTTGGCACCAACTAGGGGAAGACGCGGGCGCCCGCCTTGAAGGTGACGTCAGGGAACGGCGCGTCGTATGCCGCGACGACCTCGGCTGAAAGGTCGCTCCGGCATCCACCGTTGACGATCATGCCGACGGGGAACTTCTCGGCGGTCTGGGAGAACTGCCGCCATTGAAGGAACGCCACGGTCGGTTTGCCACTCCCGTTCGGCAATCCGGTATTGCCGACCACCACCCGGGCGAACCTGTCCGAGTCGCCGGCAAACACCCTCAAACCGACGAGTCCGCCCCAGTGCTGACCGAAGAAAGTGATGTCCTCGAGTTCGAGGTGCTCGATGAGCAGTTCGCGCATCCACGCTACGTGGCGTGCGTAGGTGTAGTCGCCGGTCTCAGTCGGCTTGTCGCTACGACCGAAGCCAACCAGATCAGGAGTAATTACTCGATGGCCTGCTGCGCTCAACGCGGGGATCATGTGACGGTAAAGGTACGACCGCGATGGCTCGCCGTGAAGCAGCAGAACCGGGGCGGCGTCGTGGGGCCCCTCGTCGAGGTAGTGCACCCGAATGCGTCCTCCCTCCCCATCGCCGATCTCGGCGTAGTGGGGCGCGAACGGGTAGTCAGGCAGGTCGCGGAAGCGCTCGTCTGGGGTGCGTAGGGTCTTCATAGCGCTCCTCGGTGGGTGTGGGTCATTGGCGGCTCTCCTCGGCGCGTCCTTCGACCGCTCTCGTGTCGCCGAAATACTCGGGACTCGCCTGGATGACGACCTCGTGTAGCACGCCGGTGAAGGCGAATGGTGAATCGTAACGTTGCGCGACTGGCGAGCCATGGTCGGAACCAATCCTCGGTCCGATTGAGGACATCATCCGCATGAACAACCGCAGCGCTACCGCTCCGGCATGCTCGCCGTCGACTGCGATCGCGGCCGTCCCCGACATCCCATCGCCGCGCCGGAGGTGGATCGACAGGTCACGGTTGCCAAGCACAAGCGGGCCGGACTCCAATATGGTGTGCGTCCCGAACGCGTTGTAGCCAAAGGCGAGGCGACTGCCGGCGACGAACATGGACAGGCCTGCGCTGCGCGTCCCGGTGGCGAACAGGACACCTCGTCACCGTTGGACAACGTGACCCGCGCTATCAGGTCGAAGCTGCGACCGCCGATCGCCGCTCCCTCCTGACCCGGCAGCGGCGACATAGGCGGGCGGTAGACGTAGCGCCGACTAAGAGGGTGGGGTGAGCGGTCGCGAAACCGTGCCCCGAACAGCTCGATGCCGCGGTCCTCAAGGGGCAGCACCCCGTGACGATCAGCTTCGCGCCACCACAGCTCGGCTAGTCCTGAAACAAGCGTAGAACCGGGTCGTCAGTTGACGCTGGAGCGGGAAAGGTCAGCATTTTGGCGCTTGTCGCGGGAGAGCGGCCGATTGCCGGCGTTCGCGTTTCAGGTGAAGGGCCGGGGGCTGT
>Ga0209012_1000235_pt1 | contig 85417 bp, 83 predicted proteins | sample RS3BMetagenome_FD_184735 | JGI IMG/M metagenome (GOLD analysis project Ga0209012, IMG submission 184735) | Ferric oxide microbial mat and aquatic microbial communities from Rainbow Spring, Yellowstone National Park, USA - RS3B (SPAdes) (version 3) ... | reverse complement strand
AGCGTAGCCCAGTAGGGATAAAGTAGGGATATCGGGCCACAAGTGCCCTTCGAGGCCCCGACCGCCGGAGCCAGAAACCCTATCCGAGCAGCTTCTTTGCGATGACCACCCGCTGGATCTGGTTGGTACCCTCGTAGATCTGGGTGATCTTGGCGTCGCGCATGAACCGCTCCACGGGGAAGTCCCGGGTGTACCCGTAGCCTCCGAGCAGCTGCACCGCGTCGGTGGCGACCGACATGGCCGTGTCCGAGGCGAAGCACTTGGCCATGGCGCCGATCTTGGTGAGCTCGCCCTCGGGGTCGCCGTCGTCGATCAGGGAGCACGCCCGGTAGATCAGCGTCCGGGCCGCCTCCGTCCGCATGGCCATGTCGGCCAGCATGAACCGGAGGCCCTGGAGGTCGGCGATGGGCTTGCCGAACGCCGTGCGCTCGGCCATGTAGGCGGCGGCCACGTCGATCGCCCCCTGGGCGATGCCCACGGCCTGGGACCCGATGGTGGGCCGGCTCCGGTCGAGCGTGTGCATGGCGATGGTGAACCCGTTGCCCTCCTCGCCGATCCGATGGGTGACCGGCACACGCACCCCGTCGAAGGTGATCGCGGCGGTGGGGCTGCCCCGGAGGCCCATCTTGTCCTCGTGGGCGGCGACCTCCACCCCCCAACCGGCCTCGACCAGGAAGCAGCTGATCCCCCGGCGGCCCGCTGCGGGGTCGGTGACCGCGAACACCGTGTAGGTGTCGGACACGCCGGCGTTGGTGATCCAGTGCTTCGCACCCGTGAGCACGTAGTGGTCGCCGTCCCGCACCGCCCGGGTCCGCATGGCGGCGACGTCGCTGCCGGCGTCGGCCTCGGACAGGCAGTAGCTCGCCTGGAACTCACCCGAGGCGATCTTCGGCAGGTAGGCCCGCTTCAGCTCCTCGTCGGCCCAGTTCATGACCGGCAGCATCCCGAGCTTCGAGATCAGCAGCGTCACCGCCGTGGAGGCACAGACCCGGGCCAGCTCCTCGGCCATGATGGCCTGGGTGACCATGTCGGCGCCGGCGCCTCCGTAGGCCTCGGGGATGCCGAGCGCGGGCAGCTCCATCTCGACGCAGGCGTCGAAGGACGCCTGGGGGAAGGTCGCGTCACGGTCGGCGGCGGCGGCGTGGGGAGCGATCCGGTCGTCGGCGAACCTCCGGAGCGAGTCGCGGAACTGACGGTGGGCGTCGGACAGTGCGAAGGCGTTCTCCATGGCACCAAGTTACCGATCAGTAGCAGGTTCGGACATTCGGCAGGGCCGAATTGCTCAAGACGGACCGGTCCCCCGCCGATGGGTTCGTGTCGGGCGCGGAACCGGCAGACGACACCTTCGGATCACGTGGAGATCACGACGATGAGCGACAAGCCCCTGGGACCCGGATGGTGGCAGGCCAGCGACGGGAGCTGGCACCCACCGGAACTGCACCCGTCGATGCTCGACGGCGGTCCCGCGCCGGCCACCGGCTCCGCCGTCGAACGGGATGCCGTCGCACCCGCCCCTCCGGCCTCCGTTCCACCGTCCACGCCCGAGCCGACCGCCGTGGCGCGGCCCGAACCGGTGGTCCGACCCGGGCCCGTCGTCCGGCCGGCACCGGTGGTCCCGCCCGCCGCGGTGGTCCCGCCCGCCGCGGTGGTCCCGCCCGCCCACGTACCCCCGCCCTCCGTGAGTCCGGCAGCCCCGGCGGACGACCGTCCGGTCGCCACGGTGGAGATGCCGCCGCCCGGCGGCGTCCGACCCCGGCCCGTGCCGTCCCTGGACGACGTCCCGAACCGCCCGGATGCCGGTGGCGAGCTCTCGCAGCGGACCGACGTCGGTCCGATGTTCCCGGACCTCTTCCAGCAGGCTGTCGCCGGCTCCCGCCTGGCCGACACGATCACCGTGCACTTCGCCGACGGGGAGCACCGCGAATCGCTCGACGTCCCCGAATCCTCGGGTCCCTTGGCGGACGCCCACCTCCTCGTGTCGACAGCGGGGACTCCGCCCGGCGAGGTGGGGGACTTCATCGGCGCCTCGGCCAAGAAGCGCCGGTGGCACCTCTGAGGCACCACCGCCCGCACAGCACCCCTCCTCCGATCACCCCGTACGGGGCCTCCGACTGACGCTCCCGACCCCCGGGGAGCGAGGACCGACCGCTGCTCCAGCGCCCGTCCGCTCCGTCGGGGTCCCCGGGGTGGTCACCCGAGGGTGGCCGACCGGTGGGAGCCGTCCGTCAGCCGCCCGCCGGGAGCACGAGGAGCGTGCGCCACTCCCCCAGGCGCTCGGCGACCGCTTCGGGCGTCATGCGCAGGGTCGACTCCGGGACGCAGTCCGCGATCGTGCGCTGGACCTGGTAGTGGTGCGACGCGGCGCGGAACAGCGGCTCGCGGGCCTCGACCAGGTCGCCCGGCGCACCCTCGAGGAAGCCCCACAGCGTGAAGGCGAGGGTGAGGTCGTGGACGACCGGGGCCCGCCCGTAGCCTGCCGACCGCCGCATGGCGACGGCCGTGCAGCCCGACACGGCGTCGTCGACGTGCTCGCCCGGTGCCAGGACGAGCCGGTCCTCGAAGCGCCGGGCCAGTTTCAGCGCGAAACCCTGGTCCGGACCGGGTGTACCCAGGAACGTCCCCGACGGTGCACGGGTGCCCCGCAGCTCGGAGGGCCGGGACGCCGTCCAGATCGACGGGACGTGCAGCTGGTAGGAACGGCGGACCTGGTCCGCCTCGACGACGGGGACGAAACTGGGCTGGGTCACGGGGTGCTCCTGGCGTGCGGGTGTGCGGTCGGGCGCATGGAGACGGTGCCATGCCCCGGAGGCGGTGTCCAGTTCAGGAGTCGCCCCCGGCCGTATGGAGCAGACCGTAGACGACCGAGTCGGACAGGGCCTGCCACGAGGCGGCGATGATGTTCTCCGACACGCCGATCGTCGTCCACGTCCGGTCGCCGTCGGTGGAATCGATGAGGACCCGGGTCACCGAGCCGGTTCCCTTCGCCGAGTCGAGGACGCGCACCCGGTAGTCGACCAGGTGGACCTCGTCGAGGGCCGGGAAGCGCCTGCCGATGGCGGAGCGCAGGGCTCCGTCGAGCGCATTGACCGGGCCGTTCCCCTCGGCGGTGGCAACGATGCGCTCGTCGCCCACCCGTACCTTCACGGTCGCCTCGGTGGACAGCTCGTGTCCCTGGTCGGCGATGACCCGGTAGGACTCGAGCTCGAAGAACGACTGCCGCCAGCCGGTCGACTCGCGGAGGAGGAGCTCGAGGGACCCGTCGGCGACCTCGAAGTGGTAACCCTCGTACTCGAGCGTCTTCAGCGAGTCGAGCACCGACGTCATGGCGTCGGAGTCGAGCTCGAGACCGAGCTCGGCGGCCTTCATCGCCAGCGTGGACCGTCCGGCCATCTCGGACACCACGAACCGGGTGCCGTTGCCGACCAGGTCGGGGGAGATGTGCTCGTAGGCGTCGGAACGGCGGGCGATGGCAGACGTGTGGAGGCCCGCCTTGTGGGCGAAGACGGAGGCTCCCACGAACGGCTGCTGGGGATCCGGGGCGATGTTCACGAGTTCCGAGATGTGGTGGGCCACGGGGGTGAGCAGGGGCAGCCGCTCGGCCGGGATGGTGGCGACCTTCAACTTGAGGGAGAGGTCCGGTACGACGGCGGCCAGGTCGGCGTTGCCCGCCCGCTCGCCGTAGCCGTTGACGCACCCCTGGACGTGGGTGGCCCCGACCGACACGCCGGCCAGCGAGTTGGCCACGGCGCAGCCGCTGTCGTTGTGGAAGTGGACCCCGATCTGGGTCTCGAAGCGGTCGAGCACGGTCCCCACGATCCGTTCCACCTCGAAGGGAAGGGTGCCGCCGTTGGTGTCGCACAGGACCAGCGTCTCGGCGCCGGCCTCCTCGGCCGCCTGCAGGATGCGCATGGTGAACGCGGGATTGGCCTTGTAGCCGTCGAAGAAGTGCTCGGCGTCGAGAAACACCCGGAGGTCGTTGGCCCGCAGGAAGGCGACCGAGTCGGCGACCATCGCCACCGCCTCGTCGAGTGTGGTCCGCAGCGCGTCGACCACGTGGACCTCCGAGGACTTGGCCACGATGCAGACCGCCCCGGTCCGCGCCTCGACCAGGTGCCGGAGGGTCTCGTCGTCCTCGGCCCGGACGCCGGCGCGCCGCGTCGAACCGAATGCCACCAGCGTGGCCCGCTCCAGGCGCAGCTCGTCCGGGGCCCGGGCGAAGAACTCGGCATCCTTCGGGTTGGCTCCGGGCCACCCGCCCTCGATGAAGGTGACCCCGAGGTGGTCGAGCTGCTCGGCCACACGCAGCTTGTCGTCGACGGTCAGCGAGAGGCCCTCCTGCTGGGAACCGTCCCGCAGGGTGGTGTCGAACACGTCGACGGCGGTGGGCAGGTCGGGCAGTTCGAAGTCGTGGCCGGCGCCGCCGACCGGTCCACCTCGGTGGTCGTGGTGATCGTCGTGGTGGTGGTCGTGGCGATCCGCTCCGGCCCGCTGTCGGCGGGCGTGGGCCTCCTGCCCCGGCGTCCGCAAGTGGGTGTGGACCGTGCCGCCGTCGTGGCTGTGCGTGTGGCCGTGCCCGTGGCCGAGGGGTCCCCCGCTGCGGGCCGACCCGTAGGACTCGTCGTTCAGGGTGGGACCGTCACTCGACATAGTCGAGCCAGTCCTTGTACCGGTCGACCTCGCCGCGCACGGCGGCGAAGTACGTCTGCTGGATCTGCTGTGTCAGGGGCCCCGGCTTACCGGCCCCCACCGTCCGGTCGTCGACGGCGCGGATCGGCACCACCTCGGCCGCCGTACCGGTCAGGAACGCCTCGTCCGCCGTGTACAGGTCGGTCCGGATCAGCTGCTGGTAGTGCACCTCGTGACCCAGGTCCCGGGCGATCGTCTCCACCGACTTCTGGGTGATCCCCTCGAGCGCACCGGAGTCCGAGCTGGGTGGCGTGAGCAGCTTGCCTTCGCGCACCACGAAGATGTTCTCGCCCGTGCATTCGCTGACGTTGCCGTCGGGGGCGAGCAGGATCGCCTCGTCGTAGCCGGCCTTGATGGCCTCGACCTTGGCCAGCGACGAGTTCACGTACATTCCGGTGCCCTTGGCCGCGGTGGGGACCGCGTTGGGGTCGTGACGCCGCCAGGAGGAGACCTTCATCGAGACCCCGTTGGCCACGCCTTCGTCCCCCAGGTACGTGCCCCACGGCCAGCAGGCGATGGAGACGTTGACCGGGGAGGGGATCGGGTTCAGGCCCATCTCGCCGTAGCCGAGGTAGACCAACGGGCGGATGTAGCAGCCGTCTGCCATCCCGTTGATCCGCACCAGCTCGCGGGTCGCCTCGACGATGTCGTCCACGCTGAAGGGGATGTCGATGAGGAAGACCGAGGCCGACACGAACAGCCGCTCGATGTGGTCGCGCAGGCGGAACACGGCCACACCGCGGTCGGTCGGGTAGGCACGGATGCCCTCGAAGACGCCGGAGCCGTAGTGCATGGTGTGGGTGAGCACGTGCACGGTCGCGTCGGCCCAGTCGACGAACTCGCCGTCCATCCAGATCTTGTCGGTGGGGGTGATGGGCATGGCTCAGAGCCTTTCTGCGATGGCGTCGCCGATCTCGGTCGTCGAGAGCGTCGGGTCGGGTGTGGAATTGATGAAGTCGGTGACGGCGGTCGTGACCTTGGCCGCGGCCTCGGTCTCGCCCAGGAAGTCGAGCATGAGCGCCGCCGAGCGGATGGCGGCGGCCGGATTGGCCTTGCCGGTTCCGGCGATGTCGTGGGCCGCCCCGTGTACGGGCTCGAACATCGACGGTCCGGTCCGGTCCGGGTTGAGGTTCGCCGAGGCGGCGTAGCCGATGCCGCCGGCCACGGCGCCGGCCAGGTCGGTGATGATGTCGCCGAACAGGTTGTCGGTCACGATCACGTCGTAGCGCGCCGGATCCTCGACGAGGTAGATGCAGGTCGCGTCCACGTGGTTGTAGTCGCGCGACACGTCGGGGAAGTCGGGTGCCACCTCGTCCACGGTGCGCTGCCAGAGGTCACCGGCGAAGGTCAGCACGTTCGTCTTGTGCACGAGCGTGAGGTGCCTCCGCTGCCGGGTGGCGGCGAGGGCGAACGCGTACCGGGCGCAGCGTTCGACACCGTGACGGGTGTTGACGGACCCCTGGGTCGCGACCTCGAACGGCGTGCCCTTGCGCAGGAACCCGCCCTCGCCGGCGTAGGTGCCCTCCGTGTTCTCGCGGATCACGACGAAGTCGCAGTCCGGCGAGGGCGCCCCGGGGACCCCGGTGAAGGGCCGCAGGTTGATGTACAGGTCGAGGGCGAACCGCAGGCGGAGCAGCATGCCCCGCTCGAGCGTTCCCGGGGGCACCTCGGTCGAGCCGACGGCCGCGCCGATGGCGCCGAGGAGGACGGCGTCCTGGCCACGCAATTCCTCCAGCACGCTGTCGGGCAGGACGTCACCCGTGCGGATGTAGCGGTCGGCACCGAGGTCGTACCCGGTGGTCTCGAGGGCGACCCCGGCGGCGCCGACCACCTTGAGGGCCTCGGCCGTGACCTCGGGTCCGATCCCGTCGCCACCGATCACGCCCACCTTGTACTTGCTCACGTTCTGCTGTCCTTGTCTGCTCGGTCGTCTGGTCGGTCTGTGTCCACGTCGTCGGATCCGGTGCCGGGTGCAACCTCCGCCCGGCCGGGTCGCACCCGTACCGGTCGGTCCGGGAGCACCCCCCGTCCCGAAATTGAAAAACCGCCCACCAGGTGGACGGTCAGCAGGCACACACCGGGAACGGTGGGTGCCTAGTCGATAATGCTTACGGTGACGCGTCGGGTCGATCCGCTGCGCTGCATCCCTCCAGTGTCGCCGGTGCGACCCGCGCCGTCAACCCCGGGACTCCTCGGGCATGTCGGTGCCGGGGGCGACGGGCACTCCCCGGGCGTGCAGGTCGGCCCAGGCCAGCGCTCCCTCGCGCAGGCAGCGCGAGGCCGGACCCCGGCACTCGACGACGGTCGAGGGCGTTCCGTCGCACCGCCCGCCGTCCAGCACGACCTCGGGCTGGTCCGATCCTGCGAACACCGCCGTCACCTCGTCCGCCGTGGTGGCCGGCGCCGCACCGTGCCGGTTGGCGCTGGTCACCGCCAGGGGACCCAGGAGTTCGCACAGCGCGACCACGACCGGGTGGTCGGGTCGTCGCACCCCGACGGTCTGGCGGGCGGCCGGCGGACCGCCGAGGTCCACCGTGAACCCGGTTCGGCGGGGCACGACCAGGGTGAGCGGACCGGGCCAGAACCGGGCGGCCAGTTCCGCGGCGGCCGGACCGAGGGTGCCGGCGACCAGGGCCACCTGTTCGGGTCCCGCGACCAGGACGGGCAGCGGCACGTCGTCGGGGCGGCCCTTCAGTGCGAACAGGCGGGCCACCGCCTCGGGCTGGGACGGATCGACGGCCAGCCCGTAGACGGTGTCGGTGGGTACGGCCACCACGGCGCCGTCCGCCAGAGCGGCCGCGGCGCGGCGCAGCGACGCCGCTTCCCCCGCCGCCAGCAGCTGAGCGCTCACCGTTCGGCCACCAGCATGCGCAGGCGGCCGGCGAGGTCACGGGCCGTCCCCACGCGTGCGAAGCCGGCACGCCGGGCAGCGTCGATGGCGCCGTAGGCCTGGGAGGGGGCGAACTCGACCACCAACGCCCCGGCCGGGCGCAGCCAGCGGGCCGCGCCGGCCACGACGGCCTCGACGTCCGCCGTTCCGGCCACTCCCGAGAGCCCCCGGGCCGCGACGAGGGCGTCCGCCGGCTCCCAGTCCCGGACCTCGGGATCGAGGCCGGCGTACTCCTCGGGGGAGACGTACGGCGGGTTGGACACCACCAGGTCCACGTGGCGGACCAGGCGGTCCGGCAGGGCGTCGAACCACGCGCCCTCCGCCAGGGAGACCCGGGCGGCCGCGGCCGGGTCGACTGCCGCCAGTGCGACGAGGTTCGCCCCCGCCACCTGCAGGGCGTCCGCAGAGCGGTCGGTCGCCCAGATGTCGAGCCCCAGGCCCGGCGCGGGGCCCACGCCCTCCACCGCCAGCGACAGGGCGATGGCGCCCGAGCCGGTCCCGAGGTCCACGCACACGAGCGGCCCGTCGCCGGGGCCGCGCCCCGCCGCCATCCGACCCAGCTCGCCCAGGGCCACCTCGACCACCTGCTCGGTCTCGGGCCGGGGGATGAGCACCCGGCGGTCCACGGCCAGTTCGAGCAGGCGGAACTGCCACGTACCGAGTACGTACTGGAGTGGCTCACCCGAGCTGCGGCGTCCGGCGAGCCCGAGGGCCGCCTCCCGCACCGCCCGAGGGTCACCCGCCGGCCCGTTCCCCCCGACGTCCCGTCGGGCGTGCTCGACGATCCAGGCCGCCTCCCGGGTCGAACCGACACGAGCCGCCACCTCCGCCACCAGGCCACCCAGGCCCCCGTCCGGCGCGTCCGCTCGACCCGGAACCGGGGTGGACGGGGCCGTCGGTGCGGCGATGCGTTCGGACTCCCGGGCCACGACGTCGTCAGCCGTCGTCCAGCTGCCGGTACCGCTTGTCGGCCATGAGCGCGTCGGTCAGCTCGTCGAGGTCGCCCATCAGGATGCGGTCCAGCTTGTGCAGGGTCAGCTTGATGCGATGGTCGGTGACCCGGTTCTCCTTGAAGTTGTAGGTCCGGATCTTCTCGGACCGCCCACCGGTGCCCACCTGGCTCCGGCGCTGTTCCGAGAGCTCGGCGGCCTGGCGGTCCTGTTCGGCCTTCAGGAGGCGGGACCGCAGCACGATCATGGCCTTGGCCCGGTTCTGGATCTGGCTCTTCTCGTCCTGCATGGCCACGACGATCCCCGACGGGAGATGGGTGATGCGCACCGCCGAGTCGGTCGTGTTGACCGACTGTCCGCCGGGACCGGTCGATCGGTAGACGTCGACCTTGAGGTCGTTCGGATCGACGTCGACGTCCACCTCCTCGGCCTCGGGCAGCACGGCGACGGCGGCGGACGATGTGTGGATCCGGCCCTGGGACTCGGTGACGGGCACTCGCTGGACCCGGTGGGGGCCGCCTTCGTGCTCGAGGCGGAGCCAGGCGTCCTCGCCCTTCACCACGAAGGTGACCTCGTTCAGGCCGTCACGTTCGGACGGGCTGGAGGACAGGACCTCGACCTTCCACCCCTTGGACGCCGCGTACCGGGTGTACATGTCGAAGAGGTCCTTGGCGAACAGGTTGGCCTCCTCCCCTCCTTCGGCCCCACGGATCTCCAGGATCACGTTGCGTCCGGCATTGGGGTCGCGGGGGACGAGCAGCAGTCGGAGCTCCTCCTCGAGGCGCTCGACGTCGGCCTCGGCCTGGGTCACCTCGGCCACGGCGAGTTCGCGCTCGGCACCGACGGAGTCGGCCACCATCTCCCGAGCGGTCTCGAGGTCGGACCCGGCCGACTCGAGGCTCCGGAAGCAGCGCACCACCTCGTCGAGCTCGCGATGGCGGCGGGACACCTCGCGCAGGCGCTTCGGGTCGGCGGACAGGCCCGGGTCGTTGAGCTCGGTCAGGACCGTCTCGTACTCCTGTTCGAGTTCGAACAGGCGGTCCCTCAGGCGGTCGTTGAGCACGGTGGAGAGGGTAGCGTCACGCGCCCGTCACGCCGGCGGTCGGGGTCGTGCCCGCCGAACGCGTGGCCGGACCGCCTGCGCCGGGGAATTCAGCCCTCGGAGGGGGCGGCGGGCTTCTTCTTCCGGCCGGTGGCGGCGTAGCGGCGCTGGAAGCGCTCCACCCGGCCGCCGGAGTCGACGAGCTTCTGCTTGCCGGTGAAGAACGGGTGGCACTCGTTGCAGAGCTCGAGGGTGATCTCGGGCTTGGTCGAGCGCGTGGTGAAGGTGTTCCCGCACGAGCAGCGCACCTTGGACTCGGTGTAGACGGGGTGGATGTCGGTCTTCATGGAGATCTCCTGTTGTGGCGGCGCCCCGGCCGGGTTCCGCCCGATCGCAGACGTCAGAGTCTATCGGAACCGCGGTGGGCGCCGTCCGGCGGCGGGCCGGCGAGGTGCGGCGTGACCGGAAGGGCGACCTGCCGGTCGCGTCCGGTCGGTCGTGTCAGGTCGCCGGGCCCTTCGCTATCTCGGCGAGGAACTCGTCGTTGCTCGCCGTGGTGCGGATCTTGTCCATGAGTAGCTCGAGGCCCGCAGCGGCGCTGCCCTCGTTGGCCAGGGCGTTGAGCACCCGGCGGAGCTTCCACACCTGCTGGAGCTGGGACCGGTCGAAGAGCAGCTCCTCGTGGCGGGTCGAGCTGGCGTTGACGTCGATCGACGGGTACAGCCGCCGCTCGGCCAGGCGCCGGTCGAGCCGGAGTTCCATGTTGCCCGTGCCCTTGAACTCCTCGAAGATGACCTCGTCCATCTTGGAGCCGGTCTCCACCAGGGCGGTGGCCAGGATCGTCAGCGAGCCGCCCTCCTCGATGTTGCGGGCCGCGCCGAAGAACTTCTTCGGCGGGTAGAGGGCGCCGGAGTCGACGCCGCCGGACATGATCCGGCCGGTCGCCGGGGCAGCCAGGTTGTACGCACGGGCGAGCCGGGTGATGCCGTCCAGGATGATCACCACGTCGCGGCCGGCCTCCACCAGGCGCTTGGCCCGCTCGATGGTGAGCTCGGCGACGGCGGTGTGCTCGTCGGCCGGCCGGTCGAAGGTGGACGCCACGACCTCGCCCTTGACCGAGCGGCGCATGTCGGTCACTTCCTCGGGACGCTCGTCCACCAAGAGGACCATCAGGTGGACATCGGGGTTGTTGGCCTCGATCGAGTGTGCGATGTGCTTCATCACCGTGGTCTTGCCCGCCTTCGGGGGCGAGACGATGAGCCCGCGCTGGCCCTTGCCGATCGGCGACAGGAGGTCGACGATGCGGGCCGTCATGTTCTCCTTCTCCCCCGGCATCTCGAGGTGCAGCCGCTCGTCGGGAAACAGCGGGGTCAGGTCCTCGAACCGGGGGCGCAGGCGGGCCACCTCGGGGTCCATGCCCGAGACGGAGTCGATCTGGAGCAGCGCCGGGAACTTCTCGGTGGAGCCGGCCGGACGGCAGGAGCCCTCGATGCTGTCCCCCTTGCGCAGGGCGAAGCGCCTGGCCTGGCTGATCGAGACGTAGACGTCCTTGGCCGACGGCAGGTAGCCCTCGCACCGGAGGAAGCCGTAGCCCTCGTCGCGCAGGTCGAGGAGCCCGCGCACCGGGATGAGCTCGCCCTGGTACTGCTGGTCCTGACTTCCGCCGCCCTGCAGATCGCCCTCGGGACCGCCCTGCCGATCGCGCCCGCGCCGGCGCCGGTTCGATCGGCGGTTGCCCACGTCGTCGTTGCCGCCGCCCGGGTTCTGGTTGCCCCGGTTCCCCTGGTTGTTTCGGTTGTTGCCCTGGCCCCCACCCTGGTTCCGGTTCCCCTGGTTCTGGTTGTTCTGGTTGCGGTTGTTGCGGTTGCCCTGGTTCTGGTTGCCGCCCTGGCCGGCCTGTCGTCCCTGGCCCCCGGCGTTCTGGCCGGTGCGCGCCGTGTCGGCACCCGAGTCGTCGGACGCGGCGGGCCCCGAGGGCGCGTCGGCGGCCGAGGCGGCGCCGGACGGGCCGTCGAAGTCGTAGTCGAGCTCTGCCGCCACGTCGGTGGCGGCGGCGTCGTCGGCCGGGCCGAACGACTGTGCCGCCGGGCGGCGTGCCGGGGCCGGGGAATCGACCGGATCGGCGTGATCACCGTTGAGCGACCCCGTCCCGCCGGCGCCGTCCGACCGGCCACGTGTCCGGGTCGGGCGCGGTGCCGCCGCCTCGGCCGGTCCGTCGTCGACACCCACACCGGTGGCCTTCAGGATGCCGTCGATGATGTCGGCCTTCTTCGTACGGGTGTTGGTCTTCACAGACAGGGCCTGGGCGATCGCATGGAGCTCGTCGCGCTCCTTGCTCTCCAACACCGAGCGCTCGAGCTGCTGTTCGGCAGTCATCGGCTTCCTCGTTTCAGCATGTCCTCGTTGGCAGCGGGGTGGTCCCCTCCGCCAGGGAAATAGGGGGGGTGGGGAGGTGGGATCCGCGGGACGGGCCCCGGGCGCATCTCCCCCCGACGCCGGACACGGGCTGGTCGAGAGCGTCGATCCAGGAGGTCCCGCCCGCAGGCCCGAACGGGCGTACTGCGGAGGCGAAGGTGAGCCCAGCATACAGGTTCCGGCACCGGACCGGCAACCACCCCTGGGCGTACCGTCCGGACGCCGGCTCGCGGGTCAGAGCGCCAATTCGTGGAGGACGGCACCCAGGTCGGCGTCGACCACGGTCGGCACACGGATCTGGCTGATGGCGATGTCCGGGTCCTTCAACCCGTGCCCGGTCAGGACGCACACGACGGTGGACCCGGCCCCCAGACCGTCGGGGAGGCCGTGCTTCAGCAGGCCGGCGACCGAGGCGGCGGAGGCCGGTTCGCAGAAGACCGACTCCTCGGTGGCCAGGAACCGGTAGGCGGCCAGGATCTCGTCGTCGGTGACCGAGTCGATGCCGCCGCCGGACTCGGACGCGGCCGACGTCGCCCCGTACCAGCTGGCCGGATTGCCGATCCGGATGGCGGTCGCCACCGTGTCGGGGTGCTCGATCGGGTGGCCGGCCACGATGGGGGCCGCTCCCGCCGCCTGGAAGCCGAGCATCCGGGGGAGCCGGGTGGACCGGCCGGCCTCCTTGAACTCGAGGTAGCCCTTCCAGTAGGCGGTGATGTTGCCGGCGTTGCCGACGGGGATGCAGTGGACGTCGGGTGCGTCGCCCAGCTGGTCGACGATCTCGAACGCGCCCGACTTCTGGCCCTCGATGCGGTAGGGGTTCACCGAATTGACCACGGTGACCGGTGCCTGTTCGCCGAGGTCGCGCACGATGTCGAGCGCCTGGTCGAAATTGCCCCGGAGCTGCAGCACCTTGGCCCCGTGGATGAGGGCCTGGGCCAGCTTGCCGAGGGCGATGTGGCCCTCGGGGATCAGGACCGCACAGGTGAGCCCGGCCCGGGTGCTGAAGGCGGCGGCCGACGCCGACGTGTTGCCGGTCGAGGCGCACACGACCGCCCTGGCCCCCTCCTCGACGGCCTTGGAGATGGCCATGGTCATCCCCCGGTCCTTGAACGACCCGGTCGGGTTGGCGCCCTCGATCTTCAGCAGCACGCGGGCACCGATTCGGGCCGACAGCCGGGGCGCCTCGAGGAGCGGGGTCCCGCCCTCGAGCAGCGAGACCACCGGCGTGCCCGGTGTGACGGGCAGGAATTCCCGGTACTCCTCGATCACCCCGCGCCAGGTGAGGGCCCGCACGTCCCTGCCGTCCCGGGGATCCCCGCCTCCGGCCGTCACGCCGCACCCACGATCCGCAGGACGCCCCCGATCCGTTCCACCGCGTCCAGGCCCGCCAGCGTGGCGAGCGTCGTCCGCACGTCGCCCTCCCGGGCCCGATGGGTCACGAACACCAGGCGCGCCCCGTCGGAGCCACCCTCCTGCTCGACCGAGCGGATGGAGACCCCGTTGTCGCCGAACGCCGTCGTGACGGCGCCGAGCACACCGGGGCGGTCGGCGACGTCCATGCTGATGTAGAACCCGGCCTCGAGTTCGTCCTCGGGCACCAGGTGGGCCGGACCCCGCTCGGGGGTCGGCGCCGTGGTGCCCGCCAGGAGGTTCCGGGTGGCGTCGATCAGATCGCCGACCACGGCGCTGGCGGTCGGCAGGCCCCCGGCGCCCTGTCCGTAGAGCATCAGCTCCCCGGCCGCCTCGCCCTCGATGAACACGGCGTTGAACGCGTCGCGCACTCCGGACAGCGGATGCGTCCCCGGCACGAGGGCGGGGTGGACCCGCACGGACAGCCCGTCCTCGCCGGAGCGCTCCACGACGGCCAGCAGCTTGATCACGTAGCCGGCGCGCCGGGCAAAGTCCATGTCGGAGGACGTGATCCCCGTGATGCCCTCCCGGAGCACGGCGTCGTCGGACACGTTGTACCCGAACGCGACCCCGGCCAGGATGGCGGCCTTGGCGGCCGCGTCGAAGCCCTCCACGTCGGCGGTCGGATCCCGCTCGGCCAGACCCAGGGACTGGGCCTCGGCCAGCACCGTGGCGTAGTCGGCGCCCTGCTCCCCCATCCTGGTGAGGATGAAATTGGTCGTGCCGTTGACGATGCCCATGACGCGGTGGATGCGCTCACCGGTGAGCGACTCGCGCAGGGCGCGCACCAGCGGGATGGCGCCGGCCACGGCCGCCTCGTAGAGCAGGTCGACACCGCGCTCCCGTGCCAGCGTGCGCAGGCCCACACCGGCAGGCGAGGCGAGCAGCGCCTTGTTGGCCGTCACCACCGGTCGCCCCGCGTCGAGCGCGGCACGTACCAGGTCACCGGCCGGTTCGAGCCCGCCGATCAGCTCCACCACGATGTCCACGTCCGGATCGGTCACCAGGCCGGAGGCGTCGGACGTCAGCAGGGCGCGGGGGACCTGGTCGGGGCGTGGCGCGTCGAGGTCGTGCACGGCGATGCCGGCGATGCTGAACCGGGCGCCCGCCTGGACGGCGAGGGCGTCGGCCCGGTCCTGGACGATGCCGACCAGGGCGGCACCCACGTTGCCGCAGCCGAGAATGGCCACGCGGATGTCGCGAGAGGTCAGGGGTGCCGAGGTCACCCGGTCACGCTACCGCTTCGGCGGGGGGCCGCCCGTCCGGCGTGGCCGGTCAGACGTCCAGTCGGACGAGGTCGTCGAAGGTCTCCCGACGCACGACGGTGCGCGCCGAACCGTCGGCGACGAACACCACCGCGGGACGGGGCACCTTGTTGTAGTTGGAGGCCATGGAGTGTCCGTAGGCACCGGTCACGGGCGTGCACAGGAGGTCGCCGACGGAGAGGTCGTCGGGCACGAACCCGTCGGCCACCACGACGTCCCCCGTCTCGCAGTGCTTGCCCACGAGCCGGATGGGCATCGGGCGCGGGGCACCGGTCTCGCGGGGCAGGAAGGCCTCGTAGCCGCTCCCGTAGAGCACCGGACGGGGGTTGTCGCTCATGCCGCCGTCGACGGACACGTACGTACGGTGGCCTGGGACGTCCTTGACCGTACCGACCGTGTAGAGGGTGACCCCGGCCGCGGCCACGATGGATCGGCCGGGTTCGGCGGTGACCCGGACGGTGTCGGCGATGCCCGCGCGGCGGCAGGCCTCGCGGACCGAGGCCGCCCACTCGGCCATCGGCGGCGCCAGCTCGCCGTTGACGTAGGCCACCCCCAGGCCGCCGCCGACCACCAGTTCGGACAGACCCAGGGGCGCGAAGAACCCGGCCAGCACGTCGATGGCCTGGGCGAACGGCTCCAGGGCGAAGACCTGACTCCCGAGATGGGCGTGGACCCCCACGAGTTCGACGACCCCGGCGGCGTCGAGTGCCGCGAGCCGGTCGACGGCACGGGCGGCCGCCCCCGACGCCAGCCCGAACCCGAACTTCGAGTCCTCCTGTCCGGTGCGCACGAATTCGTGGGTGTGGACCTCGACCCCGGGGGTGACCCGGACGAGCACGCGGGGCCGCCACCGCACGGGCGGCTCGGCGTCCTCGGGTCCGCCGTCGAGTGCGGGCGGGTCGGCGACGAGGTGCTCGATCCGGTCGATCTCGTCGAAGGAGTCCACCACGATGCGGCCGACCCCGACCGACAGCGCTGCGGCCAGTTCCTCGGTGGACTTGTTGTTGCCGTGCAGGACGAGCCGGTCGGCCGGCACGCCCGCGGTCAGCGCCACGTGGAGCTCGCCCCCGGTGGACACGTCGAGGCACATCCCCTCCTCGTGGGCCAGCCTCGCCATGGCCACGCACAGGAACGCCTTCGTCGCGTAGGCCACCCCGTCGCCCCAGGCCGCGACCGCGTCGCGGCAGGAGGCCCGCAGGTGGGCCTCGTCGTAGACGAACAGCGGCGTGCCGTGGGTCTCGGCCAGCTCGCCGACGTCGCACCCGCCGATCGACAGGCGCCCGTCCGCGCCGACGACCGCCGTCGACGGCAGGAGTGCGAGGTCCACCGGACCGGTGGGGACCGGCATCGTCACATCGCCTCGGGCGCCGACACCCCGAGGAGCCCGAGGCCGATCGCCAGTCCGATCCGCGCCCCCTCGACGAGCCAGAGGCGGGCCTGGGTCAGTCCGGGATCCACGTCGTCGGCCAGGATCGGGCAGTCGTGGTAGAAGCCGTGGAAGCACGAAGCCAGCCGCCGCACCCAGGTGGTGACCTTGGTGGGCGCCCGGTCGACGGCGGCATCGGCCACCACCTCGGGCAGCTCCTCGAGGCACCGGATCACCTCCAGCTCGCGCGGGTGGACGAGCAGGGAGAGGTCCACCTGTGCGAGCGGGGCCCGGGAGATGCCGCGCTCGACGGCCTTGCGCCCGACCCCGGCGATCCGGGCGGTGGCCATCTGAACGTAGAAGACCGGGTTCTCGACGGACTGCTCGCGCACCGTGGCGAGGTCGAACGTGGTCGCCTGGTCGAGCGTGCTCATCAGGCTCAGGATGCGCGTGGCGTCCGGACCGATGTCGGCGATGACGGTGTCGAGGTCGATGGCGTTCCCCGCCCGCTTCCCCATCTTGACGGCCTCGTCTCCGTCCACCAGCGAGACCATCTGGCCCAACTTGACCTCGAGGCGGCCGGGTTCGACGCCGAGCGCCTCCACCCCGGCCATCAGGCTGGCCACCTGCCCGTGGTGGTCGGCGCCGAACACGTCGATGACGCGGTCGAACCCACGGACCAGGAACTTGTCGCGGTGGTAGGCGAGGTCGCCCGCCAGGTAGGTGGCGTCGCCGTTCGCCTTGCGGAGCACCCGGTCGCGGACGTCACCCAGCTCGGTGGCACGGAACCACGTGGCGCCGTCCTGCTCGAAGACGAGCCCCTTGGCGTCGAGGAGGGCGATCGTCTCGTCGACCGCCCCGCTCTCCTCGATCGAGGCCTGCGAGTACCACTCGTCGAAGACGATCCCCACCGAGGCCAGGGTGGACCGGATGCGCCCGAGGATCCGTTCGGCGGCCCAGCGGCCGGCGGCGGTGACGTCGTCGGGGCCGTCGTACTCGGCGGCCAGATCGGTCACGTACTGGCCCTGGTAGCCGCCCTCGGGGACCTCGTCGCCCCGCTGCCGGGCGAGCAGGCTCGTCCCGAGGGTCCGGATCTGCCCGCCGGTGTCGTTGACGTAGTACTCACGGCTCACCACGTGGCCGCTGCGGGCGAGCACCCGGGCCAGTGCGTCGCCGTAGCTTCCCCACCATCCGTTGCCCACGTGGATCGGCCCGGTGGGATTGGCGGAGATGAACTCGACCTGGACCTTCTCGCCGTGGCCGACGTCGGGGCGGGCGTAGCGCTCCTCGCCCTGGGCGAGCACGGCGGCCAGTGCGTCGTGCAGCCAGCCGTCGTCGAGCCGGAAGTTGACGAAGCCGGGCCCGGCGACCTCCACCGACACCACGTGGTCCGGGAGGGAACGGCCGAGCACGCCGGCGAGGTCCGTGGCCAGGGCCCGCGGATTCGTGCCCGCCCGCTTGGCCGTCACCAGCGCGACGTTGGTCGACCAGTCGCCGTGCTCCCGGGTGGCGGGTCGCTCGAGGTGGACCTCGTCGGGCGACACGGCCAGGTCGAGCCCGTGCTCGCCGGCGACCACGGCCACGGCGGCGCTCACGGCGTCGGCCAGCCGGTCGCGGATCGGCCGGTGGGCGGGCGCGACGGGTGGGGAGGTGCTGTCGTCGGGAGCGGACATCGTGGTCCGAGGATACGCGGTCCCGGGCCCGCATCCGGAAGGATCCCCGCCCGCACGGGGTGCGCCCCCGCCCGCCGGCGGAGTGCGGCACCCCGCGGGGGCAGTAGAGTTGCGTGTTCCGCAGCGGGTCCCCGGTGCGACCGTGCCGGACCGGGACCCAACGCTGCCCCTGTAGCTCAGCGGATAGAGCGTCGGCCTCCGGAGCCGAAAGCGCAGGTTCGAGTCCTGCCAGGGGCACGCTTGTGATGTCTCCAGACATCGGAGACGGATGTCTCACGACATCGTGGACGGACGATCCCTCGGGATGCCGCCCCGCGACCGGGTCGGGACGTCGGCGGTCGCCGCGACGGGCGGTCCTCCGGGGCGTCCCCGGCCCGACGGGTTCGACGTGCAGGAGCGAACGGGGGTGGGTCGTGGGACGACGCGTGACGGCTGTGGTGGCACTGGCCGCACTGGCCGCGCTGTCCGCCGCAGCCGGGTGCGGGGGCGGGTCGGTGGCCGTCCGACCCCCTCCGGCGCCGCATCGGACGGTACCGTCCGCCCTCCCCCAGGTCGTCCGCGCCGGAGGACTCACCTTCCGGGTCCCGTCGTCGTGGTCGGTCGGCTACGGGACCTGCCGGTGCGGGTGGGGGACGCCCGGCACGGTCACCCTCGACAACGGGCCGGAGGACGACCGGGGGCGGGTCTCCTGCTCCTGCCAGGCGGAGCGCGCCGACGCCCCGTCCGGCCTCCATCTCTACGAGGGCTCCTCCGGTCTGGTCCGTACCGGCAGGACGGAGGTCGTCCACGGACTCGCCGTCGAGGTCTCGTCGGACCCGGCGGGCGCGCAGCTGAGCGTCGCCGTGCCGACACTGGACCAGTGGATCACGATCGCCCCCGCGCCGTCGTCCCGCGACCCGGCCGCCACGCAGGCCCAGTCCGCCCTCGAGCGGGCGATCGTAGCCACGGTACGGCCCGCCCCGGGCACCCCGGCGCCCTGACCATCGGGCGCAGGGGTCACCCGCCGGGTCGCCGGGCCGGCGCCCGGGGTCAACCGGGGCGATCGGTGAGCCTGGTCCCGTCCCACCACTGGACCGGGCGCCCGGGGGTGTCCGGATTGCCGTACCAGCCCGGAGGCAGGAGGACCGGGGACTCCCGCAGGTCCCGTCCGTCGCCCCGGTCGTCCCGGTCGTGGTCGGCCTCCGGTTCCTCGCCCGGAGCGATGGGCCGGGTGCGGTCCGGCACCTGCCCGGGCGGCGGCTCGACCCCGCGGCTCGGGGCCGGTTCCCCGGGGTGGCCCGGGGGCACCGCGCCCGGCGCGACGACCTCGGTCACCACCACCTCGGTCACCACCTGTGCCGTCGCGCCCCCGGCGGTGCCGACGGGGGCGGCCGGCGGCACGGGGACGGTCGGCGACACGGCGGCGGCCGGCGGCACGGCCGGAGGCGGGACGTCCCCACCGACGGCCGTGTCCGGCTCACCGGCGGTCGACGGCGGCCGCTCCGCGCCCACCTGCCGACGGGTCCGGAGGACGAGGGCGAACGAGCCGAGCAGCAGCACCGCTCCGAGGACGATCAGCCCGACACCGATGCGGGCGACAACCGAGTACGCGGCGCAGCCACGCGCCGTGACGGTGCCGTGGGTCAGGATCACGACGCTGGTGGAGCAGCCCATCGAGGCGGGGCTGAACAGCGCGTACAGGAGTGTGCCGAACCCGAGGGAGATCCCGCCCCAGAGCGCGCATGCCTTTCGCCCTCGGCCCGCTCCCATACCGGGCGAACCTACCGGACCTGGGAAAACACGGGAGGGAACGGACGCTCACCGGCTACGGAGAGTGAGGGTCGCACCGCGGGCGACCACGGGCCGCGGCTGGACGCCGTGCCCGGATGGCGGGTCACCCGCGGCTCGCAGCGCTCAGCCCGGCAGCCCCGTCTGCCGGACGGTGACGTTGAGCCTTCCGGGCAGCACGCCGACCACGGGATCCACGGTGCCCGGAACGAGCCGAGGAACGCCGTGGTAGGCGAGGCGTGCGGGGCCCCCGAACACGACGACGTCGCCGGACTCGAGTGGCACGTCGACCCACGGGCGGCCGCGCCCGGCCGTGTTCCCGAACCGGAAGATCCCGGTCTGCCCGACGCTGAAGGACACCACCGGGGCCTCCGCCACCTCGTCGCGGTCGACGTGCATCCCCATCGTCGCCCCGGATCCGTACCAATTGACCAGTGCCACGTCGGGGGCGAACCCGTCCGGGTCGGCGGTCACCCGCGGGTCGACCGCCACGGCGTCGGCCACCGCACGCCGGGCGAGCCGGCCCAGCCACGGCGGGAAGGCCGGCGCCCGGCCGCCGTCGCCGTCGTCACGGGTACGCGCATAGCGGTACGGATACCAGTGCCATCCGAGGCCGACCATCTCGACGGACATGGTCGACCCGTTGGGCATGCGGGGCGCCCGCGGCCCGCCGGACGCCCGGCCCCACGCACGGCAACGGGCCACGAGCTCCGACCGCAGGCCGTCGTCGAGCCATAGCGGGAGGTGCACGGCGCCCGGGGCGACGACCCCGGGCGGCGTCGGGAACAGCCGTTCCACGGCCCGGTCAGGACGGCGTGGCCGGCTCCTGCTTCGCCAGCCACCGCAGTCGGGCGGCGCGGGCGTCCCAGGAGTAGACGACCACGGTCCGGGCGAACCGGTCGTGCCAGGCGTGGCGATCCCGGTTCAGCAGGATGCCGAGGAACCCGAGCCCGAAGAACAGGAAGCTGAACGGCAACGTCACCGTGCGGACCACGGCCTGGCGGCCGGTGATCGCGCCGCCCTCGACCCCGACGACGCGGATCCCGAGGAGTGCCATCCCGACGGTCCTGCCGCTGAGGGACCACTGGTAGGCGAAGTAGACGAACTCCCACACCACGAGTGCGAACAGGGTGAGGAGCGACGTGACCCGTCCGTGCGTCAGGTCGACCGTCCTCCCGGTCACCAGCTGGATGGCGAACGTGACGGCCGCCACCGAGAGGGTGAAGATCCCCCACGACGCCCCCACGTCCGCGGCGAAGGCCACCAGCCGGGTCACCGCACCGGCGTAGTTCCCCTGGCGGCCGACGACCGGCGGCGCAGACACCGGGGACCGCGACGTCACGGGGTCCTCCCGGTCGGGAGCGTCGGAGGGTCGATCGTCTCCAGCGCGGTGACGAGCCCCGCTGGGCCCACCGGCAGGTCGTCCGGGTTCCTCCGCAGGATCCGGTTGACCCAGCGGGCCACGAAGTCGTCGAGACCGACGCCCTGTGCCCGCACCAGGTCGAGCGCCTCGGACGCCACGCCGCTGGTCGACCGGGCGATGATCGTCCCGAGCTCGGTCTGCTCGACCAGGGAGTCGATGTCGACCTGCTGGATCACCTTCTCCACGTCGACCCGGTCGATGATCCCCTGGACGTCGACGCGCTCGATGATCTGCTCGACGTCCACCCGGCCGACGATCCGGTCCACGTCGACCCGTTCGACGATCTTCTCGACGTCCACGCGGTCGATCAGCGCGTCCACGTCGACCTTCGACACGATGGCGTCGACGTCGACCTTGGCCAGCAGCGCGTCCATGTCGACCTTCGAGACGACGGCATTGATGTCGATGGCCTCGACGACGAGGCCGACGACCCGCTCGGCGATCGCCTCGACGAGCTGCTCCATCCGGCCGGACCCCGGCAACGGGCTCAACCCCGGACCCGCGGCGTCGGCGCTCCCATCCCCACAGCTTCGCATCGGGGACGGCCCGGGTCGGGGACTGCGCCGCCCGCCGGTCCGGACGGTGGGTCAGGCGGAGGCGGCGGAGGCCTTCAGGATCGCGAGTGCCCTGTCGGCGTGCAGGTTCATCCGCACCTCGCTCCGGACGACGCCGAGGACCCGCCGATCGGTCCCGATGACGAACGTCGCCCGCTTCGTCGGCGTCAGCACGGTCACCCTCCGGCGGACCCCGAACTGGGTGGCGACGGCACCGTCGGGGTCCGACAGCAGCGGGTAGTCGAACTCGTGCTTGTCGGAGAACCGCTTCTGCTTCTCGACGTCGTCCGCGCTGATGCCCACCCGCTGGGCGCCGGCGGCCTCGAATTCGGCCTTCATGTCCCGGAAGTGACAGCTCTCCGCCGTGCATCCCGGCGTCATCGCCGCCGGGTAGAAGAAGAGGACCACCGGACCGGTCGCCGTCAGCTCGCTCAGGCGGCGGGGCACCCCGTCCTCGTCCGGGAGCTCGAAATCGGGTGCCAGATCGCCGGTGTCCATGCCGAGAGGCTAGCGAGGCGGCGCGGGACGTGCCCCGGGCAGCGCGTCCCGACCGGACGGCCGGTCGCGTGGGATCGGCGCGCTCACCCCTAGGATGAGGCCCGGATCGGGTCGGCCGGTGCCCCGACCGGGCGGCAGGCCGCTCCGATCCCATCCCGACCGCACCCCGCCCCCGACGTCCGGGGCCCGGTCGGGACACGCCCCCACCACCACACCCCGACGGGAACCCGCACCATGACACTCGCCATCGAAGTCGACCACCTCCAGAAGACCTTCCGGGGCAAGCGCGAGGTCCGCGCGCTCGACGGTGTCAGCTTCGCCGTTCCCGAGGGCACCGTCTTCGGGCTGCTCGGGCCCAACGGGTCGGGCAAGACGACGGCCGTCCGGGTGCTCACGACCATCCTGCGGGCGGACGGCGGTTCCGCCCGCGTCCTCGGTCACGACGTCCAGAAGAAGGCGGCCCTGGTCCGCACCCTGATCGGTCTCGCCGGCCAGTACGCCGCGGTCGACGAGAACCTCACCGGTCGGGAGAACCTCCAGATGGTGGGCAACCTCAACCACCTGCCCCGGTCGTTCGTGGCCGGGCGGGCCGTCGAACTGCTCGACCAGTTCAACCTGAGCGACGCGGGCGACCGACCGCTCAAGACCTACTCGGGTGGCATGCGGCGACGCCTCGACCTGGCCGCCGCCCTCGTCGCCCGCCCGACGGTGCTGTTCCTGGACGAGCCCACCACCGGGCTCGACCCCCAGAGCCGCAACGACCTGTGGGAGGTCATCGAGCACCTGGTCGGCAGCGGCACCACCGTGCTGCTGACCACCCAGTACCTGGAGGAGGCCGATCGGCTGGCCAGCCAGCTCGCGGTGATCGACCACGGACGGGTCATCGCCGAGGGCACGCCGGAGTCGATGAAGGCCGACCTCGGCGCCACGGTGCTCGAGGTCGGCCTGGCCTCGATCGAGGACGCCCGGCGCACCGGTGCCATCCTCGACAGCCTCGGCCCCCACGCCGCCATGGTCACCGGCACCCTGGTCGAGGTGACCGTCGACAACGGTCCCCAGGCCGCCATGATCGGCCTGCGGGCCCTCGACGCCGACGGGATCACGCCACAGACGTTCAAGCTGCGCGAGCCCAGTCTCGACGACGTGTTCCTGTCGCTGACCGGGCACCGGACCGAAGCGACCACGCCCGAAGCGCAAGGAGACGGGCCGCCGGGGGGGCGCAGGGGGAGGCGTCGGGCGAAGCAGCTCGAAGAGGCGCTCCCCGTGGCGTCGGGGGAGTTCGCATGACCACCGCCGTCGCCTCACCGACCGTCCCCGGCGCACCGGCGTCGACCGGGCCCATGAGCAGCATGCGCTGGTTGGCCTCGGACACCGTCACCCTCACCCGGCGCAACCTGCTGGCCGTCACCCGGATCCCCGAAGCGCTGTTCTTCTCGACCGTGCAGCCGATCATGTTCGTGCTGCTGTTCCGCTACGTGTTCGGCGGCGCCATCCACACCGACGCCACCAGCTACGTCAACTACCTCCTGCCCGGCATCTTCGTGCAGACGGTCGCCTTCGGGTCGGTGAGCACCAGCATCGGCCTGGCCGAGGACCTGCAGAAGGGCATCATCGAGCGGTTCCGGGCGCTGCCGATGTCCCGCGGGGCGGTGCTGCTCGGGCGGACCACGGCCGACCTGATCCGCAACGTCTTCGTCATCGTCGTCATGACCGTCGTCGGGCTCCTGGTCGGGTTCCGCCCCTCCACCGGCGCCCTCTCCTACCTGGCCGGCGTGCTCCTGATCCTGTTCTTCGCCTACGCCCTGTCGTGGGGGTTCGCCATCGTCGGCCTGTCCGCCCCCAACAGCGAGACCGCCCAGGTCATGTCGTTCCCGCTCATCTTCCCCCTCACCTTCATCTCGGCCGCCTTCGTCCCGCTCTCCTCGATGCCGAGCTGGCTGCAGGGGTTCGCCACCTACCAGCCCTTCAGCGTGACCGTCAGCGCGTGCCGGTCCCTCATGGTGGGACCGGCCTCGACGGGTACCGGGCGGAGCACCGCGTACTGGGTGGTGCAGTCCCTCCTCTGGACGCTCGGACTGCTCCTCGTGTTCATCCCCCTGGCCATCCGCAAGTACCGCACCCGGACCTGACGACCCGGCAGGCGGCGCGGGCCGACGGCGGCGGGAATCGTCCCCGCCCCGGACGGGGCAGAATGGGGGTATGGCACACTCCCCCACCGCCCCCGACTCCTTCGGCGCCCGTGGCGACCTGCAGGTCGGTGACGCCACCTACGAGGTCTTCCGCATCACGGCACTCGCCGACCGCTTCGACGTGGCCCGGCTGCCGTACTCGATCAAGGTCATCCTCGAGAACCTGCTGCGTCACGAGGACGGGGTCGCCGTCACCGCCGCGGACATCGAGGCCGTCGCCGGCTGGGGCGTCAACCCCGGCCGCCACGGTGTGGGCGGGACCGACGCCGCCGAGATCGCCCTCACCCCCGAGCGGGTCCTCATGCAGGACTTCACCGGCGTGCCCGGCGTGGTCGACCTGGCCGCCATGCGCGACGCGCTGGGCGCCCTGGGCGGCGACCCGGCCAGGGTGAACCCCCTGGTGCCGGTCGAGCTCGTGGTCGACCACTCGGTGATCGCCGAGGCGTCCGGGACGCCGACCGCCTACGACGAGAACGTCGACATCGAGTACCAGCGCAACGTCGAGCGCTACCAGCTGCTGCGCTGGGCCCAGCAGGCCTTCGACGGCTTCCGGGTGGTGCCTCCCGGCATGGGGATCTGCCACCAGGTCAACCTCGAGTACCTGTCGCGGGTGGTCTTCGCCACCGAGGACGGCCGGGCCTACTGCGACACGCTGGTCGGCACCGACTCCCACACCACCATGGTCAACGGTCTCGGCGTCCTCGGCTGGGGCGTCGGCGGGGTCGAGGCGGAGGCGGCCATGCTCGGCCAGCCCCTCTCCATGCTGCTACCGCCGGTCGTGGGCTTCCGGCTGACGGGCGAGCAGCCGGCGGGCACCACGGCCACCGACCTCGTCCTCACGATCACCAACGTCCTGCGCTCCCACGGCGTGGTGGGCAAGTTCGTCGAGTTCTTCGGTCCCGGCGTGGCCACGGTTCCGCTGGCCAACCGGGCCACGATCGGCAACATGTCCCCCGAGTACGGCGCCACGTGCGCCATGTTCCCCATCGACGACGTGACCCTCGACTACCTGCGCTTCTCCGGACGCGACGAGGCCCACGTCGACCTGGTCGAGGCCTACGCACGCGCCCAGGGCATGTTCCACGACCCGGAAGGTCCCGAGCCGGTCTTCTCCGAGGTGATCGAGCTCGACCTGTCCACCGTGGTCCCGAGCATCGCCGGTCCCGCCCGTCCGCAGGACCTGGTCCGCCTGGACGAGGCCGCGCCGAGCTTCCGCACGTCGCTCGGCCGCGAGCAGCGGGGCCACGGCGCGGTCCTGGCCGCCGGCCGCAGCGAGGAGATCCGGGACGGGCACGTCGTGGTGGCGGCCATCACGTCGTGCACCAACACCTCGAACCCCCAGGTCATGGTGGCCGCCGGCCTCGTGGCCCGCAACGCCGTGGCCCGGGGCCTGACGGCCAGGCCGTGGGTCAAGACCACGCTGGCCCCCGGGTCCCGGGTGGTCATGGACTACCTGGACCGGGCCGGCCTCACCGAGCCCCTGGCCGCCATCGGCTTCGACCTCGTCGGCTACGGCTGCACGACCTGCATCGGCAACTCGGGACCGCTGCTGCCCGGCGTCTCCGAGGCGGTCCAGGAGGGTGACCTGTCCGCGGCGGCCGTCCTGTCGGGCAACCGGAACTTCGAGGGCCGCATCCACCCGGACGTGCGGATGAACTACCTTGCCTCTCCTCCCCTGGTCGTGGCGTACGCCCTGGCCGGAAGCGTGGACATCGACCTCACGACCGAACCCCTCGGGATCGACCCCGACGGCAGGCCCGTGCACCTGGCCGACCTGTGGCCGACGCCGGCGGAGGTGACGGAGGCGATCCGGACCTCGCTCACCTCGGACATGTTCCGCCGGCGCTACGGCTCGGTGTTCGCAGGTGACGAGCGGTGGCAGGCCGTCGAGGCGGCCACCGGCGACACGTTCTCGTGGGACACGTCGTCCACCTACGTCCTCCGGCCCACCTTCCTCGAAGGACTGACCATGACCCCCGACCCGGTGACCGACGTGGTCGGGGCCCGGGTGCTGGCCAAGCTGGGGGACAGCGTCACCACCGACCACATCTCGCCCGCGGGGAACATCAACCCGACCACGCCCGCCGGCCGGTACCTGGCCGACCACGGGGTGGCCCGGGCCGACTTCAACTCGTACGGTGCCCGTCGCGGCAACCACGAGGTGATGGTCCGCGGCACGTTCGCCAACGTCCGGCTGCGCAACCAGCTCGCACCGGGCACCGAGGGCGGGATCACGGTGCACCTTCCCGACGGTGCGCAGACCACGATCTTCGAGGCCTCCGAGCGCTACGCGGCCGAGGGCGTCCCGCTCCTCGTCCTGGCCGGCAAGGAGTACGGGTCCGGCTCGTCCCGCGACTGGGCGGCAAAGGGCACCTCGCTGCTGGGGGTCCGTGCCGTGCTGGCCGAGTCGTTCGAGCGGATCCACCGGTCCAACCTCATCGGCATGGGCGTGCTGCCCCTCCAGTTCGCGGACGGCGAGAGCGCCGAGACGCTGGGGCTCACCGGTCACGAGCTGTTCTCGGTGACAGGACTCGACTCCCTGAACGACGGGGTGAGCCCGAAGACCGTGCGGGTCTCGGCCACCGAGGGCGACCGCACGTCGCAGTTCGAGGTCCGCCTGCGGATCGACACCCCGATGGAGGCCCAGTACTACCGGCACGGCGGGATCCTCCCGTACATGCTGCGCCAGATGGCGGGCTGACGGCGGTCCGTCCGGGCGGATCGGGAGGGTCCCCGGCGGACGCGGCGATCGCCTCACGGAGCGAGGCCGTGGCGGACGCCTCCGCGACGATCCGGGTATCGTCGGGATCGACGGTCACCGCACACCGGGACACGGTGTGGGATGGTAGCCGTGCGGCCCCGGGTCGACTGCGGCGACCCGCCGGCCGGCCCGGGACGAGCCTCCGGGCAGGCCGGCCACGCTCGGCATGGGACCTTCTCCCCTGTTCCGTGCGGACGGAGATCTGCAAGGCTCCTCAGGAAGGAGGTGGCGATGGAATCCATCCGCCCACTCGGAGGGGGTCCCTACCCGTGGTACCGGTCGCACGGGCGCACCGCGTTGATCACGGCGGTCGTGCTGTTCGTCGCCGTGACCGGGCTCTACATCGTCGACATCGGCACCTATCAGTCCGTCGACATCTTCTACGTGCTCCCCATCGCCCTGCTGGCGATGTCCTTCGGACTCCGGGGCGGCCTGATCGGGGCCGCCGTCGGATTCGCCCTGTTCGCCGGGGTGCAGCTCATCTTCGGGAGCGACGAGATCACCGTCATGCGGTGGGTCACCCGCGCGACGGGACTGTTCCTGCTCGGCTTCCTCCTCGGACACGCGACCGACCAGATCGAGGCGGCCCAGCGCAGGACCATCGCCGACCTCGAGGAGCGCCAGGCCCTGGCCGAACGGGCACGGCGCCAGGCCGAGGCACTCGAGATCAGCGACTCGATCCTGCAGCACCTCGCCGTCGCCAAGTGGATGGTCGAGGTGGGCAACGACGACGAGGCCGTCACGATCCTCACGTCCACCATCGCGACGGGCGAGGCGATGGTCGCCGACCTCCTCCCGATCCGGACCGGCGACCTTTCGGGATCCGGGGGCGAGTTCCGGGTCCCCGACTCCACCGGCTGAACGTCCCGGCCTCCGCCCTCAGGCCTCCGTCGTCCGGCGGATCCGCCGGATCACCTCGTCGACCACCTCGCTGGAGGAGGCGTCGCCTCCGAGGTCGAAGGTGCGGATCCCGTCGGCGGCCGCCCCCAGTGTGGCCTCACGGATGGCCAGTGCGGCGGTGGCGACACCGTCGTCCCCGGTCCCGGCCGCGTGGTCGAGCACCGCCGCGCACGCCAGCAGCATGGCCATCGGATTGGCGACGTTCTTCCCCTCGAGCGACGGTGCGGTCCCGTGCGGCGCCTCGGCCATCGCCACCGTGGGGCGGAGATCGTCGTCGAGGGCCAGGAGCACCGACTCGGCCCCGGCGATGGAGCCGAACATGGCCAGCACCAGGTCGGACAGGCAGTCGCCGTCCCGGTTGAGTGCGGGGATGACGAGGGACTGGTCGTCGGCCTCGGTGAGCAGGCCCGCGTAGGCGGCGTCGATCAGCATCGGCCGGTACGGCACGTCGGGGTGGCGCTCGGCGGCGGCATCCATCTCCTCCTTGAGCATCCCCTCGTACACGGTCGACACCGTCCACTTGGGTCCCCCGAAGACGCACGCCCCGAGATGGGCCGCCGTCACGAACGAGTACTCGGCCACCGAACGGCAGACCGTCCGGTCGATCCGTTCGGTACGCCACGCCTGCTCGTCCGGCCCGCCGACGGTGCCCGTCCGTCCCTCCTCGGCACCGTAGGCGTCGCCGACGGCCATCCGGACCACCACGATCGGGTGCACGACGGGGGCGGGCGGGACCACACCGGGGATGCGTCGGCCCGTCCGCACGATCACGGAGCCACCCACGCCCTCGCGCAGGATGCGGTTGGGGGAGCCGACGTCACCGGTCTGCGGCGGCGTGACGGTCGCCGCCTTCAGACCGAGACCCACCGCCACCATCGCCTCGGCGGCCTCGGCGACCACGGCGTTGGAGGTCCTCCGGCGGTTGCCGAGCGACAGGTCGAACCGCACCAGGTCCACCGGGACACCGATGACGGAGGGGTCGAGGACCCGGAGCGCCTCGTCGAGCAGCTCCTGACCCGTCTCGTCACCCTCACAGACGACGAGTTCCGTGCGATCGGCCATGGCTCCCAGCGTCCCACGTCTGCCGGGCGACGACCAGTCACGCGGGGCCGATCGGACCCGCCGGCGGGGCGTCCCGACGCACGGGTAGGCGCAGTGCCGAGGCGTCGCCCCGCCGCTCCGTCACGGCGGCGCTACGCCAGCGGCAGGACGAATCCGGCGATCACGACGAAGTGGAGCACCGCCCCGACGATGGTGCACGCGTGGAACACCTCGTGGTACCCGAACACCCCGGGCACCGGATTCGGCTTCTTGAGGGCGTAGACCGCCGCCCCGGCCGAGTAGGCCAGCCCTCCGGCCAGCAGGAGCACGAATCCGGTCGGCCCGAGCGCCCGCTCCAGCTGGGGCAGCACGGCCACGGCGGCCCATCCGACCACGACGTACGGCAGCGCGATGACCCACTTGGGGGCATCCAGCCAGACCTGCCGGAGGGTGATCCCGACGACCGCCCCGACCCAGACCACCACGAGGACCGTGGTCCGGGCCCATCCGGTCAGGGCGATCCCGGCCACCGCGGTGTAGGACCCGGCGATGGCGATGAAGATGGTCGAGTGGTCGGCCCGGCGCATCCGGCGCCGGCCGACCGGTCCCCAGGTGTGGCGGTGGAACAGCGCACTCACGCCGAACAGCAGGGCGATCGAACAGGCGTAGATCAGGCAGATCGCCTTCGAGGACGCGGTGGGTGCGGCCCACACCAGCGCCGCGCCGGACACGAGCGACACGAAGAAGGCGATCTCGTGCAGGACGCCGCGCAACTTCGGCTTGACCGGCCCTTCGGGGTCCTCGACCGCGTCGATCCCGTCCGGGCGACCTCCCGCCGACACGGTCATGCCCCCGCTCCGTGACCGTCGGCGCCGAGCGACCGGTCGACGAAGCGCCGGAGGATCCGACGACCCGCACCCGACACCCGGGCCACGTCGGCCCCGCCCAGGTCGACCCCTTCGGGCAGGAGGGGTCGCCAGGCCGCGGCCAGTTCCTCGTCGACCTCGACGTGGAATTGCAGCCCGTAGGCGCGCTCGCCGAATCGGAAGGCCTGGTGGGGGAAGGTGCGGGTCGCGGCGAGGTGGACGGCGCCGTCGGGCAGCGAGAACGTGTCCCGGTGCCAGTGGACGCACGGCACCGACGTCCCCGACAGCCCGTTGTACTCGGGACCGAGGACCGGATCCCTCCGCCCGTCGGCGGTGAGCTCCACCCGGCCGGGCCCGACCTCCTCGACGGGGCCCCGGGTGACGTCCGCGCCCAGGGCTGCGGCCAGCTGCTGCGCGCCCAGGCACACGCCCAGCGTCGGGAGGCCGGCGTCGACGGACTGTCGGATCAGCTCGCGCTCGAAGGCCAGCCACGGGTGCCCGTCGAGGTCGTGGACGCCCATGGGCCCGCCCAGGACCACCAGGCCGTCCAGTCCGGTGACCGGCGGGGGCGCCTCGTCCCGGTCGACGCGGACCACCGTCATGGCGACCCCGGCGTCGGCCAGCACCCGGGCGATCGACCCGGGGCCCTCGTGCGCCACGTGCTGGAGGACCGCCCACCTGCGGCCCGACGGCGCGGCGGCCCCCGGGGCCACTAGGCCGTGTCCACCACGTGGAAGGCCTCGGCGAGGCGACCTTCGGGCAGCCCGGCAGCGAGCGCGGTGCCGCCCATCCACCCGCGCAGCAGTTCGTCCAGGTGCTCCCCGTCCCCGACCTGGCTGACGTGGGACCTCAGCGCGGCGAGCTTCCTGTCGTAGACGTCCGTCGCGTCCACCACCCGGTTCGCCCGCTCGGTGGCCATGACCCACAGTTCGGGAACGGTGTGCTCGACGAGGCCCTCCTCGAGGAGCTCCGGAAAGGCGAACGGGTTCCGGGCGTCGGGGTAGACGGCGCACGCCGCGGCCTCGCCCGTCGCCAGGTGGTCCGGGTGGCTGGCGTAGATGCGGGACCAGTTGCGTTCCGGGGACTGGGCGACCACGCGGTCGGGCCGGACCCGGCGGATCACGCGGGAGATGGCGGCCCGCAGCTCGAGGCTCGGCGTCACCCGCCCGTCGGGGAATCCGAGGAAGGTCACGTCGGTCACCCCGACGGCCCGCGCGGCCACCAGCTGCTCCTCCCGGCGGATGGCGGCCATCTGGGGACGGGTGATCGAGTGGTCGGACCCGCCGGCGTCGCCGTCGGTGGCGATGCAGTAGGAGACGTCGATCCCCCGGCCGGTCCACGTGGCCACCGAGCCGGCGGCCCCGAAGTCGACGTCGTCCGGGTGGGCGGTGACGACCAGGATGCGCGCGACGTCGTCGGAACCGTCGTCGACGGTGATGGGCTCGGCGGGGACGGACACGATGACTCCTCGTGGTCTCCGGTGACCGGAGGTCGCCGGGATCGGGGGCGTTCGGGCGGGGGGCGTTCGGGCGGGGGCTCGGGCGGCGACCGTCCGCGACCCCCGTCTGCCGGGTCAGGCCTTCTCGGGCGTCCAGGCGGCGAGGTCGGCGAGCCGGGGGTCGTTCGAGAACATCTCGACGATCGGCATCCGCACGCCGATGCGGGTCTGGATGCGCTCGATCTCGAGGACCTGGTTCCACTGGACGAGCGAGACGACCAGGCCGGCCGATCCGGCGCGGGCGGTGCGGCCCGAGCGGTGGAGGTAGGCCTTGTGGTCCTCCGGGGGGTCGAAGTGGACGACGACGTCCACCGCATCGATGTGGAGGCCGCGGGCGGCCACGTCGGTGGCCACCAGGACGTGGAGCTTCCCTTCGGTGAAGTCCTTGAGCGTGCGTTCCCGGTTGGCCTGGCGCAGGTCGCCGTGGATGGCGCCGGCCTTCACGCCCTCCTTGCCCAGCTGCTCCACGAGGCGGTCCGCTCCGTGCTTGGTGCGGACGAACACGAGCGCCTTGTCCACGCTCCGGCACACGGCGGCGCACACCTTCACGCGGTCCATCTGGTGCACCTCGAGGAACCGGTGCTCCATGGCCTCGACCGTGGTCGTCGCCGAGGCCACCTCGTGCAGGACCGGATCGGTCAGGTAGCGGCTGACCAGGCGGTCGACGGCGCCGTCGAGCGTGGCGGAGAACAGCAGCGTCTGGTGCTCGCGCTCGAGGCGGCGCAGCACCCACTCGACCTGGGGCATGAACCCCATGTCGGCCATGCGGTCGGCCTCGTCCAGCACCAGCGTCTCGATGTCGGCGACGGACAGCTCGCCCCGGTCCCCCAGGTCGATGAGCCGACCCGGTGTGGCGATGATCACGTCCACGCCCCGGCGCAGCTTCTTGATCTGCCGCTCGATGTCGGCACCGCCGTAGACGGCGACGACGCGGATCCCCGCCGCACCGGCGAGGGGTTCGAACACCTCGCTGACCTGCACGGCGAGCTCTCGGGTGGGCACGAGCACGAGCGCCCGCGGCCGACCGGGCTCCGTCGCGGGTCGCGCCATCGTGCGCTGCAGGAGCGGAACACCGAAGGCGAGGGTCTTGCCGGACCCGGTCTTGGCCTTGCCGCACACGTCACGGCCGGCGAGTGCGTCGACGACGGTCATAGCCTGGATGGCGAACGGGGCGTGGATGCCCTGCTCCTCGAGTGCGTCGCAGAGCACCGGGTCCACGCCCAGCTCGGCGAACGACGGCTGCTCCTCGGGGGCGTCGGGGTCGCCGGGCCGGGTTGCGTCGACGGCGCGATCCGTGGGATCGGTCAGGGTGGTCATGGGGTTCAGAAGCTCTCTCTCATCGTTCAGCGACGGCCGTGGCCGACCGTCAGCGCCGTGCGAGTCACGGTCGCGTGCGGGCCCGCCTCGGGCCGTCGTCCGGGCCGGTGTGGACGGCCGGGAGAACAGGATGAGGAAGACCCCGGTGGCGGACGGTCGTCCACCACGGCACCCAGTGTACCGGTGAACCACCTGGTGACCGGGTCAACGGGTGCACCCGTGCCCCGGGAGACCCCCCGGCGGGCATCCTCCGGCCCCGGGGGCCGGTCCGCTCCGGCGGTCGTTCCGGCTCAGGTGGCAGACGGCTCCCGGTACACCTCGGCGCCCGCTTCGCGGAACTCGGCCGACTTCTCCTTCATCCCGATCTCGACCGCGACGGCGAGTTCCATGCCCTTCTGCTCGGCGTAGTCCCGCACGTCCTGGCTGATGCGCATGGAGCAGAACTTCGGACCGCACATCGAGCAGAAGTGGGCCGTCTTGGCCGGTGCGGCCGGAAGGGTCTCGTCGTGGTACGAGCGGGCCGTCCCCGGATCCATGGCCAGGTTGAACTGGTCCTCCCAGCGGAACTCGAACCGGGCCTTGGACAGGGCGTCGTCCCAGGCCTGGGCACCGGGGTGCCCCTTGGCCAGGTCGGCGGCGTGGGCGGCGATCTTGTAGGCGATCATCCCCTGCTTCACGTCCTCGAGGTTCGGCAGCCCGAGGTGCTCCTTCGGCGTGACGTAGCAGAGCATCGCCGTGCCGGCCATGCCGATCACCGCAGCGCCGATCGCCGAGGTGATGTGGTCGTAGCCGGGGGCGACGTCGACGGTGAGCGGGCCGAGCGTGTAGAACGGCGCCTCGTGGCACACCTCCTTCTGGAGGGTGACGTTCTCCACGATCTTGTGGAGCGGCACGTGACCGGGACCCTCGATCATGACCTGCACGTCGTGGCGCCAGGCGATCTCGGTGAGCTCCCCGAGGGTCGAGAGCTCGGCGAACTGGGCCTCGTCGTTGGCATCGGCGATCGACCCGGGGCGCAGGCCGTCGCCGAGCGAGAAGGCCACGTCGTACGCCGCCATGATCTCGCAGATCTCCTCGAAGCGGCTGTAGAGGAAGTTCTCCTGGTGGTGGGCCAGGCACCATGCGGCCATGATCGAGCCGCCCCGGCTCACGATGCCGGTCCTGCGCTTCGCCGTCATCGGGACGTAGCGGAGCAGGACCCCGGCATGGATGGTGAAGTAGTCGACGCCCTGCTCGGCCTGCTCGATCAGCGTGTCCCGGTAGAGGTCCCAGGTCAGTTCTTCGGGGGTGCCGTCGACCTTCTCGAGGGCCTGGTAGATCGGCACCGTCCCGATCGGCACCGGCGAATTCCGCAGGATCCACTCCCGGGTGGTGTGGATGTCGGGACCGGTGGACAGGTCCATGACCGTGTCGGCGCCCCAACGGGTGGCCCACGTGAGCTTCTGGACCTCCTCCTCGATGGACGAGGACACGGCCGAGTTGCCGATGTTGGCGTTGACCTTCACCAGGAACGCCGAACCGATCACCATCGGCTCGGACTCGGGGTGGTTGACGTTGGCGGGCAGGATGGCCCGGCCGGCGGCGATCTCGTCGCGCACCCGCTCGGGTGCCACACCCTCGCGGACGGCCACGAAGGCCATCTCCGGGGTGATCTCGCCCCGACGGGCGTAGTGGAGCTGGGTCACCGGGGTGCCGGTCGACCGGAGCGGCGGGCGGCGTTCGAGCGGGAAGGCGGCGGGACCCGCACTACCCCGGCGCACGGCGGCCCGGCCGTCGTCCCGCCGGTCGACCGGCCGTCCCTCGTATCCGGCCACGTCGCCACGCGAGGTGATCCACGGCCCGCGGAGGGCGGGCAGTCCGGCGGTCGGCACCGATCCGGGCCCGGACGTGTCGTAGAGGCGCACCGGGGGGTTGGGGGTGGAGCCGCTGCGGGCGGGCGAGTCGGAGAGGGCGACCTCGAGGAAGGGGACGCGGACCCCCTGTGGTCCCTCCACGTACACCTTGGACCGGTTGTGTTCCGACGGTGCGGCCGGGCCGGCCGGGCCGGCCGGGCCGGCGGGATCGTCGGAATCGGTCGGAATCGGTGTGTCGGTCATGGTGGTCGTCCCTTCCAACGGTTCGCTGCCCGAGTCTCGCACGGGACCTGCTGCGGTGGGATCCGGAGCCGGTCGCCACGGTGCCGCACCCATTCAACCCGGAACGCCGGACCGCCGGTCCACCGGCCTGGGTCCGTTCCGCCCCCCCGTGGTGCCGCCGACCGGTCGGGGGGGACGCCCGGGGTGCACCCGGGGATCCCGGGCCCCGTAGAGTGCTCGCAGAACCGCTCGTAGACCGAAAGGATCCACCATGGGAAAGCTCGTCGCCGGTGACACGGCTCCCGCCTTCACGCTGCCCGACCAGGACGGTGCGCCGGTCTCGCTCTCGGACTTCGCCGGCCGGCAGGTGGTCGTGTACTTCTACCCGAAGGACGACACGCCCGGCTGCACCAAGGAGGCCTGCCAGTTCAACGACAACCTCGCCGCCTTCAACAGGGCCGAGGTGCCGATCCTCGGCATCTCGGCGGATTCCGCCGAGAAGCACCGGAAGTTCCGCGAGAAGTACGGACTCGGGATCACCCTGCTCACGGACGCCGATCACGCCGTGGGCGAGTCCTACGGTGCCTGGGGCGAGAAGACCATGTATGGCAAGAAGACGGTCGGCGTCATCCGCTCGACGTTCCTGATCGCGGCCGACGGTTCCGTCGCCCGGCCGTGGTACCACGTGAAGGCCGACGGTCACGCCGCCAAGGTGCTCGAGGAAGTGCAGGGCTGACCCTCGGGTTCATCCGGCGGTCGGACCCCGTTCGGCCGCGGCGACCAGGCGGGCCACGCCCGGGGGCGTCGAACGGCGGATGCTCCGCCCGAGGAGCACCGCCCAGATCCGGGCGAGGGTGCCGTCGATCGAGACCTCCGCGGTCACGTCGGTCCTGCCGTCCGCCCGCTCCTCGGTCCGGTGGCGGATCCTCAACCGCCCCCCGGGCACCGTCGAGACGGTCGTGAACCCGGACCCGGGCTCGAGGCTCTCGACGACGAACCTCGACTTCGGTCCGCGCCGTGGTTTGAGTTCCCCCGTCATCCCCGCGACGAACGGGCCGTCGAGCCGGATCCAGGCGAGCGCCCCGTCCCACTCCGGCCACGACCCCATGTCGGCCCACCGGTCGAAGACGGCCCCGGGTGGAGCGGTCGAGACGGCGGACGCCGTGCACAGGATGGCCACGGGTACACGCTGTCACACCCGCGCCGGAGCCCCGTCCCGGCGGCCGGGGCCTCCTCAGGACCGCTGGTGCACGGGGCACCACCAGGAGGTGCGTCCACCGACCGTCGACCGGTCCAGCGGGGCCCCGTCCTTCGGGCATACGCCACCCGGACGCCGTTCGCCCATGAGGTCGCCCCGGTGCGATCCGCCCCGTTCGGTCAGGTCGGCCAGCGCCAGCCGGAGGTGGCGGTGCAGGCGGCGGACGTCGGCGGTCGTCAGCGATCCGGACGGTCGCAGAGGGGAGAGTCCCGCCCGCCACAGCACCTCGTCGGCGATGAGGTTCCCCACCCCGGCCACCCGGGACTGGTCGAGCAGCCGGGCCTTCAGCGGCGCCGCCGACCCGGCCAGAGCCCTGCCCAGCATGGCGACGCCGACGGTGGACGCGTCGGGTCCCAGGGCACGTACGTCGGGGTCGAGCGTGATGCCACCGAGGCGCCGGGGGTCGTGCACCGCCAGTCGCCCCCCGTCGGCGAACCGGACCGACCACCGGTCCCAGGCCGGGTCGCCCCGGGTCGGCGCGTGGATCAACGGACCGACGGCGTCCTCGCCGTCGACGCGCAGTGTGCCGGTCATCCCGAACCGCACGCCGAGCACCGGTCCCCCGTCCACGTCCAACAGGAGCAGTTTGCCGATCCGGCGGGCGTCGACGAAGCGGTTGCCCACGAGGATCCCCCGGAGCACGTCGGCGGTGGCGGGACCCTTCAGGAACCACGGATCCGGGGAGTCGACCGACGCGATGGCGCGCCCGAGGGCGCCTTCGGCCAGTGCCCGGTACCGCTCCACTTCGATCAGTTCGGGCACGCGACGAGGGTACCCAGTCGACACACGTGCCGGAATCCGACGGCTGCGGAGCCACGGGTAGGGTGTCCCCATGCCGCCCGAGAAGCCGCACTGGTCCGAACTGCTCACCGAGGTGGTCACGTCCGGCCTCTGCACCGGGTGCGCGGCGTGCGTGGTGGCCTGCCCCTACGACGTCCTCGCCTACGACGACACCGGCGGCCGCTACAAGCCCTTCCACATCGACGCCGACGGCGGCCCCGACAGCTGCACCCACGGCGTCAAGGGATGCACCATGTGCACCCGTGCCTGTCCCCGCTTCCGACTGTGGGAGCCCGAGATCGACACCCATCTGCACGGCCGGGAACGCACCGAGGAGGAGGTGGCCGGCATCTCCCAGGACGTGCTGCTGGTCCGGGCCACCGACCCCGAGGTGCACGCTGCCGGCCAGGACGGCGGCCTCGTCTCGGCGCTGCTGATCTGGGCCCTCGAGCACGACGTGATCGACGCCGCGCTGGTGTCCGACCTCGAAGGGGACGGGTCGACCTGGAAGGCCAGGCCGACCGTGGCGACCAACCGCGCCGAGGTGCTGGCGGCCTCCGGATCGCGCTACACGTACTCGGCCAACACGTTGGCCTACCCGCAGGCCATCGACGCCGGCGCCGAGCGCATCGCCCTGGTGGGCATGGGTTGCCAGGCGTCGGCCCCACCGGTGATGCAGTCCCGCAAGGCGGGCAAGATCGCCCGACGTCTGTCCCTGACGATCGGCCTGCTGTGCTCGAAGACCTTCGACGACGCCATCTTCCCCGAACTCTTCGAGGCGAGGTACGGGATCGCCCGGGCCGACATCGCCAAGATGAACATCAAGGGCGTCTTCCAGGTGTGGACGAAGGACGGCGGGTTCCACGAGATTCCGCTCAAGGAGGCCCACGCCTGGACCCGCGAGGGTTGCACGGCGTGCCCGGACTTCGCGGCCGAGCACGCCGACATCTCGACCGGCGGCATCGGGGCCTTCAGCGACTGGACCCTGACCATCGTGCGGACCGACAAGGGACGGGAGCTCCTGCAGGGCATGATCGACGGCGGAGCCGTCGAGACCCGTCCGGGGGACGACGACCCGGGAGCCATCGCCCTCCTCCACCGCCTCGCCCGGGTGAGCCGGAGGCGCTGGCCCGAGACGGCCGTCCCCATGCCGCGCCGCCTGCCCGCCACCAGCTGAGGAGGCCCGGCCACCGGGGTCCGCCAGGACCTTCGGCCCGTGCCGATGGGTCCAATTACCCGTTACCGGGGACGTGCGCCGGACGTAGGGTGGACCCTTGCTGGACGATCGCCACTTCTTCGCCGCCCTGGGCCGCTCCACGGTCCGGTTCCGCTGGCTGATCGTCGCCGGCTGGGCCGTGCTGACGGTCGTCCTGGTGGTCGGGCTGCCGTCCATCTCGAGCGTCGAGAAGAGCAGCAACTCCCAGTTCCTCCCGGCCAGCGAACCGAGCGTGCGCGCCGCCGCGCTCGCCGCCCCCTTCCTGCCCACGGACGCCTCGCAGGCACTCCTGGTGGCGGCGACGGCGCACGGTCGCCTCACGGGGGCCGACACCGCGGCGTTCGACCGCGCCGTGGCCGCCGTCGCCGCCGTCCCCCATGTCACCGGGGTCGTGGATCGGGGCGTGTCGTCCGACGGGCGGGCCCGGCAGGCCGTCGTCGAACTCGACGTCCCCGCGTCGTCGACCGACCCCGAGACCGGTCGGACCGTGGCAGCGGTCCGCCGGGCGGCCGCCGCCGCCGGCGCACCCCCCGGGCTCGCCGTCCATCTCACCGGGGACGCGGCCCAGGCCGTCGACCGGCAGACGCAGCAATCCAGGACCCAGACGCTGGCCGAGCTCCTGTCGGTCATCTTCATCGTCCTGCTCCTCCTGCTGACCTTCCGGGCGCTGCTGGCGCCCGTGATCGCCCTCCTCCCTTCGGGAATCGCGCTCATCGCCGTCGAGCCGGTCATCGCCGCGTCGAGCCACCTGGGCGTCCAGGTCTCCAACCTCACGCCCGTCCTCCTGGTGGTCGTGCTCCTGGGGGCCGGTACCGACTACGGACTCTTCCTGATCTTCCGCGTGCGGGAGGAGATCCGACGGGGGCTCGCCCCCCACGACTCCGTGGCCGTCTCCCTGGAGAAGGTCGGTGAGTCGATCGCGTTCTCGGGGCTGACGGTGATGGCGGCGCTGTCGACCGTGGTCATCGCCACCTTCGGCCTGTACCAGGGCTTCGGCCCCGCACTCGCCATCGGGATCGCCATGGCGCTGCTGGCCAACCTGACGCTCCTGCCGGCGCTCCTCGCCATCCTCGGCACGTCCGTGTTCTGGCCCCGGGTCCCCGTGCCGGGTCCGGCCGCCCAGGGGTCCTGGAGCAGGATCGCCGCCCGCGTGGTCGGCCGCCCGCGCCTCACCCTGTTCCTCGGCGTCGGGCTCCTCGTCGGGCTCTCGCTCGCCCTGCTCGCTTATGCGCCCACCGGGTTCGACAACCGGTCCACGCCGGCGTCCTCGGACTCGGCCCGGGGCCAGGCCCTGCTGACCGCCCACTACCCGGCGGCGGTGTCCGACCCGACCGGTGTCGTGTTCCGCCTGCCCCGGTCGGTCTGGGACGAGCCGGCGGTCCTGGAGACGGCCGGCTCCGGACTGCGCTCGTCGGGGCAGTTCACCTCCGTCGCCGGCGCACTCGACGCGGGCGGGACACCGGTCACGCCCGCCGAACTGGCCTCCGCCCACGCCCAGCTGGCCGGATACGGCCCACCGGGCGACCTCCCGACGACCCCGCCCACCGGGTTCACCGGGAGCGCTGCCGCCTATGACGCCTATCGGGCGTCCGGCCAGTTCGTGAGTCCGGACGGGCGCACCGTGCTCTTCCAGACGGGGCTCACGGCGGGGCCGTCGACCAGTACGTCCGCCGCGTCGGCGATGCCCGAGATCCGCGACGCCGTCGGCGTCGTGGCCCGCGAGGTCGGCGCCACCGCGTCGGGCGTCGACGGGTTCGCGGCGGTGGCGGCCGACGTCGGTGCCCTCTCCACCGACGACCTGATCCGGATCATCCCGATCGTCCTGGTCGTGCTCGCCCTGCTGCTCGCCGTCGTCCTGCGCAGCCTGATCGCCCCGCTGTACCTGGTGGCCAGCGTGGGGCTCTCCTACCTCGCGTCCCTGGGGTTCGCGGTGCTGGTGTTCGTCCTGATCGGCGGCCAGGACGGGATCAACTTCGTGCTGCCGTTCTTCATGTTCCTCTTCATCATGGCGTTGGGGCAGGACTACAACATCCTGGTCATGACCAGGATCCGCGAGGAGGCACACCGCGCGCCGATCCGGGCGGCCGTCCGGACCGCCATCGGGGCGACCGGGACAACGGTGACCTCCGCCGGCGTGATCCTCGCGGGGACCTTCGGCGTGCTGACGGCCACCGGCGACACCCAGGTCGTGGAGATCGGCGTGGGACTGGCCGCCGGCATCCTCCTCGACACCTTCGTCGTCCGCACGCTGCTCGTTCCGTCGGTTGCGGTCCTGCTCGGCCGGTGGAACTGGTGGCCGTCCCGGCTCTCCCACTCCGACCGCGACCGGGGCTCGGCCCTACCCGACCCCGACTGGATGATCGTCCACCCCGCCGGGGGATCGAGGCGGTCGGGCCACCATTCGGACCGAGTACGGTGAGCGGGCGTGGCCCGCCGACCCAAACCCCAGGAACGACCGACGGTGGTGCTGCTGGTCCGTCACGGGCGGACGCCGACCACCGGCCAGGTGCTGCCCGGCCGCGCCCCGGGCCTCCACCTCTCCGACGAGGGACGGGCCCAGGCCGAGGCTGCAGCCGAGCGCATCGGTGAGCTCGCCGACAGGGCGGACGGCCCGACGGGCGGTGGCGGACGGGCGCCGGTGGCCGTCTACGCCTCGCCGCTCGAGCGGACCACCGAGACGGCACGGCCCATCGCCCGGCGGCTCGGCCTACGGGTGCGGGCCGAGCGGGGCCTGCTCGAATGCGACTTCGGTGCATGGACCGGCGTCGATCTGGCGTCCCTGGCCAAGAAGCCGGAGTGGGCGACGGTCCAGCGCAACCCGAGCGGATTCCGGTTCCCGTCCGGCGAGTCCTTCCTCGAGATGCAGGCCCGGATGACCTCGTCCCTGGCCCGCCTGGTGGAGCGGCACCGGGGCGAGACGGTCGTGGCCGTATCCCATGCCGACCCGATCAAGGCGGTCGTCGCCCAGGCGGCCGGCACACCGCTGGACCTGTTCCAGCGCCTGACCGTCGCGCCGTGTTCGGTGTCGGCGCTGGCGTACACCGACCACGGTCCCTTCGTGCTCACCGTCAACTCGACCGACTCGCTGTCGGCGCTGGCGATCGCATGAGCCCCACGGGCCGTCCTGGAGGCCGCCCGGGCGAGCGGCGCACCGGTGCTGCGGCGGTCACGGCCGCCACGGCGGGGAGGGGGGACGCCCCATGACGGATGCGTTCGACCTGTCGGCCGACCGGCTGTGCGTGGGCACGGTCGGCCCTGTGGGCAACCGCCTGTTCCTGGTCCAGTGCCGCCAGGGCGACACGCGGCTGACCCTCAAGATCGAGAAGCAGCAGGTGGCCGCCATGGGCGACCTGCTGGCACGGGTGGTGAAGGACCAGCAGCGGCCCGGCCACCTGCCCGAGGACCAGGAACTCGAGGAGCCCACGGACCCGGACTGGGCGATCGGCACGATCGGGGTGTCGTTCGACGAGGCGGAGGACCGGGTCGTCCTGGTCATCGAAGAGCTCGTCCCCGAAGGTGCGATGGGCGCCATCGCACGGGTGTCGATCACCCGTGAGCAGGCGGCCGCCTTCACGATCCAGGCCACCCGACTCGTCGAGTCCGGGAGGCCCCCCTGCCCGCTCTGCGGCTCCCCGCTGGACCCGTCCGGACACGAATGCCCACGAACCAACGGCCACCGTCCACCGGTCGTGTGACCGGCTGGCGGCCCGACGTCGGTCCGTCGCTGGAGGTGGCCGCCGGACTGCTCGCCACCCGGGAACTGACCATCGAGGGACGCCTCCCCTGGAGCTCGAACCTCACCTTCCTGGTCACACTCGGGGGCGCGGACGACGCGTGCGTCGGCGCGCCGGTCGATGCCGACCGGGACGGCGCCGCCGCCCCGGTGCGGCGTGCCGGGCACGGACCCGTCCAGGCCGTCTACAAGCCGCACCGGGGGGAGCAGTCCCTCTGGGACTTCCCCGACGGGCTGTACCGGCGCGAGGTGGCCGCCTACCGGCTGTCCGAGGCGCTCGGATGGGGACTCGTGCCGCCCACCGTGGTCCGGGACGACGCCCCGTTCGGACCGGGCTCGCTGCAGCTGTTCGTCGAGTCCGACTACGAGCAGCACTACTTCACGCTGCAGGAGGAGGGCGGCCGCGAGGACGAGCTGCGGGTGTTCTGCGCCTTCGACGTCGTGGCCAACAACGCCGACCGCAAGAGCGGGCACGTGCTCCACGCGTCGGACGGTCGGCTGTGGGCCATCGACCACGGGCTGTGCTTCCACGTCCACCACAAGCTGCGGACGGTCATCTGGGACTTCGCCGGAGAGCCCGTGCCCGCCCACGTCGTCGCCGATCTGGAGCGACTCGTCGCCGGGGGGCTTCCGGCGGAGCTGGAGGAGCTGCTGACCGGGCCGGAGGCCGAGTCGGTGCTCGGACGGGCCGCCCGGCTGGCCGAGACGGGCGTGTACCCCGAGCCGGTGGGCGACCGCCCGCCCTACCCCTGGCCGCTGGTCTGACCGCCGGACCGCCCGGGTGGATCGGGTCGCCGGCGACCCTACGGGTCAGACCCGTGGCAGGTGGAAGCTCACGGTGCCAGCTGGATGTGCAGTTGGCTCTCCATGTCGGCCACCACGGCCGCGGCCAGCCGGGCCCCGCCGGCGGGGGTCAGGTGGATCCCGTCCGGTGTCCGGACGTTGGTGACGGCGCCCGACGGATCGGGGAGGAAGGCCGCGTAGTTGTGGTTCTGGTCGCCGAGCGCCGGCACCGACGACAGGTAGGACGCACCGCCGTCCTTGGTCGCCGCGACCTGGGCCTGGACCAGACCATTCAGGTGCTTGAGGGCCGCGTCGAGACCCGGGTCCTGCATGGGCGGCATCCCCACCCACAGCACGTGGGCCCCGGCCGCGTTGGCCTCGGCGATGAACGCCGACACCCGCGCCGAATAGGCCTCGTCCCACCCCGGCTGGCCGAAGCGGAGGCTCCCGTTCGGGGTGACCAGCCCCTGGGGGTCGTTCGCGCCGATCATCACGATCACCAACTGCGGCTGGTGGTTGGCCAGGTCGACCTGGAGTTCGGCGGGCCAGTTGAAGTAGTCCGGCCGCGTGAGGCCGGTGTCGATCCGACCGTCGAGGTAGGTGGTGACGTCACCGAATGCGCCGAGCGCGTTGACCAACGGCTGGCCGAGGTCGAGACCGACCGAGTCCCCGACGATGAGCACGCGCAGCGGCGACGCCGGCGTCGGGTGGTCGTTGACCGACGGCAGGGTCGTCGGCGTGGTCGTGCCGCTGGCCACGACCGGCGGGGGCTTGGGCTTCGGCCGGTGGACGGGAACGGCGAGCGCCGGGCCGCCCCCGGGGCGACGCCCGAGTACCTGGTCGGTCCAGCCGACCACGTTGTCGAGGCCGAGCGTGCGGCTCAGCGCGGCGACCGGACCGACCACGTCCATCGACACCGTCCGCCGGGTGCCGATCGGGGATGTCTGGGCCGAGTGCTGGAGGCTCGGCGCGTCGAGGAGGAACCAGACGCCGAAGCAGACGACGCCGATGAACAGCACACGGCGCCACGGAACGCCGGGGAACGGCAGCCGCTCCCAGAAGGCGTGTTCGGTGCTCCCGGAGTGGAAGCCGTCGCCTGCGGCGTGGTCGGCGCGGACCGGGTGGCCGCCGGCCGGCGCCCTCCCGGGATCCCGCGGCCGGTCCGCGCATGGGTCCGACCAGTCGTAGGGCTCGTTGTCGGGACGGACCACCGGTGTTCCGGTTGCGGGCGGATCGGGAGCGGGCGGCCTGTTCGGGGGCGGGGGGGGCGGCAACGTCAGAACCGGTAGTAGATGAACGGGGCGACGCCCTGGGGACCGAGTGTCGTGATGGCCAGGAGCACCAGGCCAAGTATGGCCCCCTGGATCAGCGGGCGGCGGTCGGCGAAGGCGCGCTGGACCACGGCGAGCCAGTCGTCCGGCAGGTACTGACTGGCGATCCCGACGGCGATGGCCAGGGCCGCCAGCGGGGTGACCAGGGGCGACGAACCCCAGCCGGTGACGAGCCGACCCAGCATGGCGAACGCCGAACCGAGCGAGTCGGCGCGGAAGAACAGCCAGCCGAGACAGACCACCTGGAAGGTGACGAACCGGGCCCACGCCACCCGGGCCCTCCCGACGGGCGTGGCGGGGAGGCCCCGCGCCAGCCGGGCGGCGCGACGCCGTCGCCCGATGACCTGGCCCACGCCGTGGTAGGCACCCCACAGGACGAAGGTCCACGACGCCCCGTGCCACAGGCCCCCGAGCAGCATGGTGATCATGATGTTGAGCGAGATCCGGGTCTCGCTCCCCCGATTCCCCCCGAGGGGGATGTACAGGTAGTCGCGCAACCAGAACGACAGGGTGATGTGCCAGCGGCGCCAGAAGTCCTGGAGGTCGATGGCCGTGTAGGGCCGACGGAAGTTGACCGGGAACCGGAATCCCATGAGCAGCGCGAGCCCGATGGCGATGTCCGTGTAGCCGCTGAAGTCGGCGTAGATCTGGACGGCGTATCCCCAGACGGCGAAGAGCACCTCGGGGGCCGAGTGCTGGTGGGGGTCGGCGAACACCGGGTCCACGACGTAGGTGGACAGGTAGGACGAGAGGACGACCTTCTTGGCGAGGCCGGCGGCGATGAGCCAGAACGCCTCGACGTAGTGGACGTCCGTCGGGTCCCGCATGGTGCGGATCTGGGGGAGGAGCTCGGTGCCGCGGACGATGGGTCCGGCGACGAGGTGCGGGAAGAACGCCAGGTAGACGGTGACGTCGATCCCCCGCGCCGGTCGGAGCACGCCCCGGTAGATGTCCACGACGTAGCTGATGGCCATGAACGTGAAGAACGAGATGCCGATGGGCAGGGTGATCGCCAGCAGCGGAACGGGCCGGCCGAGTCCGAGCACGTGGGTCACGTTGTCGACGTTCACGGCCACAAAGCCGAAGTACTTGAACCACGCGAGCAGCCCGAGGAGCAGGGCGAGCGTGGACCACAGCACGGTCTTGCGCCGGACCCCGGTGGTGCGATGGACGAGCTTCCCGCCGACGAGGGCGATGGACGTCGAGGCCGCGAGGAGGAAGATGAAGCGCCAGTCCCACCACGCGTAGAAGACGTAGCTGGCCAGCACCATGAACGCCTTCCACGGGCCCGCATACGGGACCAGCAGCCACTGCACCGTGAACACCACGGCGAAGAAGATGGCGAAGTCGATGGTGGGAAAGAGCACGTGTACTTCGTTCGGAGGGAGGGGAGATGGGCGCCCGTGCCACCGGCAGGCGGCACTGGTGCGGACACTACCCGGTGGGTCCCTCGCCCCCCGTGATGTCCGGAGGCGCCGCGCACCGCGCCCGGGTGCGGCGGAGCCCGGCGGGTGGACGCCCGGTCACCGGCTCCCGGACCACCCCGTGGCGGCCCCCGGTGGATCCGTCGTCCCGGGCCGGCCGCGGCAGCCCGCCCCGACCCCGGTCACGGTCGGCCCGCGTCCCCGGTGCCCGCCGACCGGCGCCGTGGCAATGTGCCCCGCCCCGCGCGGCGGTCGGTCCTGGACGCGAACCGGCCCGCGGTGGGAGCGGGGGCCCGGGATCGCCACGGGACGACGTGGCGTCCGGGCCGTCACCGGCGGCGCCGGGACCTCAGCCCCGGGCCTGGAGGGCCTCGATGAGCTTCGGCACCACCTTGTGCACGTCTCCCACGATCCCCAGATCGGCAACCTGGAAGATCGGTGCGTCCTGGTCCTTGTTGATGGCGACGATGTTCTTCGAGTTCTTCATGCCCACCATGTGCTGGGTGGCCCCGGAGATCCCGCAGGCCAGGTACACGGTCGGCTTCACCGTCTTGCCGGTCTGGCCGACCTGGTGGGAATAGGGCACCCAGCCGGCGTCCACGATGGCGCGGCTCGCCCCGGCGGCACCATGGAGCAGCGAGGCGAGCTGCTCGATCATGGCGTACTGCTCCTTCTCGCCGAGGCCGCGCCCGCCCGACACGACGACGTCGGCCTCGTCCAGCTTCGGTCCCGTGCGCTCCTCCACGTGGCGGGCGACGATACGGGCCGCGTTCGTCGCACCGGTGTCGGGCGCGGGTGCGGCGGCGACGGCCGCGGGGGCGCCCCCCGAGGGCTCGGCCGGGAACGACTTGGCCCGGATCACGAAGATGCCGGGACCCTCGGCGGTGAACCGGGCGGTGAGGATCTCGGTTCCGCCGAAGATGGCGTGCTGGCTGGCCAGGCCGCCGTCGGTCTCGGTCAGGTCGACGACGTTGGTCAGCACCGGCCGGTCGAGCTTCACCGACAGCCGGCCGGCGATGTCGCGGCCGTCGTAGGTCGCCGGCAGCAGGACGGCGTCGGGACCCGCACCGCCGGCGACGGCCGCGGCGATCGACGCGGCCACGGGGGCACCCGGAAGGGCCCCGCCGAGGTCGCCCACGTCGTGGACGGTGGTGGCGCCGTACTCGCCGAGGGTGCCGGCGGCGGCGGCGCCGTCACCCCACACGACGGCCTCCACGCCGTCGGCCAACGTACGGGCGTGGCTGAGCAGCTCGAGCGAGGTGGTGGTGGGGGCGCCGTCGACGACTTCGGCGACGACCCAGATCTTGGCGATGGTCATGTGCGTGTTCTCCTGGTAGCGGCCCTAGAGGACCTTGAGCTGCTCGAGGAACTCGATCACCCGCAGGTGACCCTCGCCCTCGTCGACGACGATCTCCCCGGCCGCCCGGGCATCGGCCGGGGCGACGTTGGTGATCTCCTGGCGGGCGCCGGCCGCGCCGACCTGGCCGGCGTCGATGCCGAGGTCGGCCACCGTGAGGTTCTCGACGGGCTTGGACTTGGCGGCCATGATCCCCTTGAAGGACGGGTACCGGGGCTCCACCACGCCCGCGGTGACGGTCACCACGGCCGGGAGGGGGCACTCGACCTCGTCGTAGCCGGCCTCGGTCTGCCGCTCGACCTTGACCGAGGAGCCGGTCACCTCGACCTTCTTGGCGAAGGTCACCGAGGGCAGGCCGAGGATCTCGGCGATCTGGACCGGCGTGGTCCCCGTGTAGCCGTCCGAGGACTCGGTGGCCGCCAGGATCAGGTCGGGCTCGGCACGCGTGATGGCGGCGGCGAGTACCTTGGCGGTTCCGAGCGAATCGGAGCCGGCCAGGACCGGGTCGCTCACCAGGATGGCCTTGGCCGCACCCATGGCCAGCGCGGTACGGAGCCCGGAGACCTCGCCGTTCGGGGCCATGGAGACCAGGGTCACCTCGCCCCCGCCGGCGGCGTCGGCCAGCTGCAGTGCCATCTCGACTCCGTAGGCATCGGAGTCGTCCAGGATCAGCTTTCCGTCACGGACGAGGTTCTTCGACCCCGGATCGAGCGCCGGTGGTGCGGCGGGATCGGGGATCTGCTTTACACAGACGACGACGTTCATAGTCGTGCATTGTTGACGAAAACCGACCGGTTCGACCAATCGGGGCACTGTCCCAGGTCAGGACGCTCCGTGCGCGGGTCCGTGCCGTCGCCGCCGGGCGCCGGGACCGGGGCCGACCCCGGAGGCGGGGCGCTGCCGGGGCGCCCCGTCACCCCTGGTCGAGACGGTGCCGGACCATGGTGACGTCGTCGGTCACGATCGTGTCCACCCCGGCCCCGAGCACCGAGGTGAGGGTCGCGGTGTCGGCCACGGTCCAGGCGGCGACGGCCAGCCCGGCGTCGTGGGCGACGGCCACTCCGGACCGGGAGACCAGGCCGACCGGGAGGTGGACGGCGGCGCACCCCAGGCGGACGGCCGCGCCGACGGCGGTGCCGAGATCGGACGAGGGGATCACCAGGAGGCCCGTCGGGATGCCGGAGCCGGCATCCCGGACGGCGGTCAGCGCCCCGGGCCAGAACGACGACACGAGGACGGACCCCGCGGCGGCCGCAGCGTCGACGAGTGCCGCCACGTCGCCGGCGCACCGGTCGGACGGATCGAACGCCGGCTCCGTCGGGAGGTTCTTGATCTCGATGTTCACGACCATTCCCGCACACTCCCGGAGTGCCTCGGCGAGGAGCGGCACGTACGGGGGGAGGTCGCCGGTGGCGAGCTCGTGGACGGCGCCCACCCCGGGGATCACCGGGTCGTGGTGCACGGCCAGCCCGCCGTCGGCGGTGAGGCGGACGTCGAGCTCCACGCCGTCGGCTCCCAGCGCACGGGCCCTGGCGAACGCCTCCAGCGTGTTCTCCCGGATGCCCGAGGCGGGGTCCGGGCTCCCCCGGTGCGCCTGCACCGCCACTGGTCCGCTCACGCTGGGCGCTCCTCTCGACACCTGACGCGACATCGGGGAATTTGTGTCAAATCCCATGTCGGAGGCCCCAAAAGTGCTTGCAAGCGTGGAGACCTGTGGATACTGTAGTGACCGAACCCTGAACGGCCGGTGACATCTTCAGCGCCGAGCTTTGTGAAACAGATCACAAGAGGGTAGTTCGGACCGATGATGTGGAGGTATCAGCGTGGCCCTCATGTGGAATCGCACGGTCGAGTGGGACGAAGGTGACTGGAGGCAGTTCGCCGCCTGCCGGAGCACCGAGCCCGATCTGTTCTTCCCCATCGGGACCACCGGACCCGCGGTCGACCAGATCGAGTCGGCCAAGCGGGTGTGCCGCAGTTGCGAGGTACAGGAGACCTGTCTCGACTTCGCCCTGGCCACGAACCAGGAGTCCGGCGTGTGGGGTGCGACGTCCGAGGAGGAGCGTCGCAAGCTCCGCAAGGCCTGGCTGGCCGCCCGTCGTCGCGCTTCCTGAGCCGACGGGCCGACCCGGACCCCCCCCGCACGCCGCACCGATCCCGCCCGGGAGTCCCGCCCCCGCCCGCACCGCCGTCCGCACCCGCCCCGCCGACCCCCCGCACCCCGATCCGGCGTCGGTGGCGTCGACGAGCGGCCCGGGGTCGTGCCGTACCCAGCCGGGACCGTGACGGTCCGAGGCCCTACTGGCCGATGGGCTGGGGATCCCGTGCGGGCAATTCGATGGCCACGAGCGTGCCGGTCACGTCCGAGCCATGGCGGGCACGGTTCTGCATCGTGATCGTCCCGCCCAGCTGGCTGCGGACCAGGTCCCGTACGATCGAGAGGCCGAGGCTCTGCGTCTCGTCGATGTCGAACCCGGCGGGCAGGCCGGAGCCGTCGTCGAGCACCTCCACCCGCAGGAGGCCGGCCCGGGCCTGCAGGTCCACCCGGATCGTGCCCGTGTGCTCCCGATCGGCCGGACCGGGCGGGCCGTCGTCCTCTCCCTCCGCCTCGAAGTCCAAGAACGCGTGCTCGATGGCGTTCTGCACGAGTTCGGCCAGGACCACGGCGAGGGGTGTGGCCACGTCGGCCGGAACCTCCCCCAGGGCACCGGTCACCTCGAAGGCCAGGTGCTGGGAGACGACCGAGTCCTTGGCCATCCGGATCAACGACGTCACGATCTCGTCGAAGGGGACCTGGTCGCTGGGCTCGCGGGACAGGATCTCGTGGACGATGGCGATCGACCGGACCCGCCGCTCCGCCTCGAACAGCGCGACCCGGCCACCCCCGGGGGGCAGCCGCCGGGCCTGCAGCCGGAGCAGCGCCGAGATCGTCTGGAGGTTGTTCTTCACCCGGTGGTGCACCTCGCGGATCGCCGCGTCCTTGGAGAGGAGCAGCCGGTCGAGGCGGCGGACGTCGGTGACGTCGCGCAGGAGCACGATGCACCCGGTCACCTCCTCCGCCTGGATGAGGGGGATGCAGTGCAGCAGGACGGTCACGTCGGGCCGCCGCTCGACCTCCTCCACCACGGGGAGCGCCGAGGCCAGGGCCCACTCGATGGCCGACTCCTCGATGCCGAGGTCGGTCAGCCGGCGTCCCTCGATCTGGGAGTACATGCCCATGCGGTGGAGCGCGTTGGTGGCGTTCGGCGACGCGTAGCGGACACGCCCCTCCTCGTCCACCAGCACGACGCCGTCGCCGACGCGGGGCGCCTCCTCGGTCGCCACCTCCTCGCTCGGGAACGGGAACGAGCCCTCGGACAGCATGACGGCGAACCGGTTGAACACGTCCCGGTAGGTCCGCTCGAGGTGGCCGGGTCGCCGCCCGACCCCGGCCGACAACCGGGCCAGCACGGCCACGGTCTCGCCCTCGCACCGCACGGGGATGCACTGGAGGCGGACCGGCTCGCCGCCCGGCTCGAGCACCATCTCGCCGCGTGACGACTCCCCCGACTCGAAGGCGAGTACCACGAGGGGCCACACGTCGGCGTCCACCGTCTGTCCGACGAGGTCGTGCTCGACCACCGTCGAGCTGTTCGAGGGCCGCATCTGCCCCAGGATCACCAGTTCGAGGCCGGTGGGCCGGCGGTCACCCGTGTCGGGGGCCATGGGCGCCATCAGGACCAGGTCGGAGAAGGACAGGTCGGCCAGGACCCCCCAGGTGCCGAGGAGCCGCTGCAGGTGGGCCAGCTGGCCCTCATCGAGATCGGCGCGTTCGAATGCGAGCTCCGCCGGGGTCGCCACGGTCAGTCCCCCGACGGCCCTTGCTCATCGCCCGTCCCCGGGCCCCGGGCCACCGGGACCTCGTGGGGCGTGCGCTGTCGGTACCCGCGCAGCGCGGTGACGCCGGCGGCACCCAGGAGGTCGCGCAGGTCCTCGGCCCGGTCGGCGACATCGGGCAGGGTGTGGGCGTCCGAGGCGGTGGTGAGCGGCACGCCCTGGGCCACGAAGCGCCGCAGGAGCGGAGGCGCCGGGTACTCCTCACCCACCGGCTTGCGCCACCCCGCCGACGACAGCTCGGCCGCCATCCCCGACCGCACCGCCGCCTCGGTGATGCGGTCGTAGAACTCGTCGGGCACGTCGGGGACCCGTCCCGCGATCTTCACCAGGTCGGGATGGGCCAGCACGTCGCAGACCCCGGAGGCGGCGAGCTCCTCGATGGCGCGGGTGTACTCGTCCCACACCTGGTCGACCGCCCGGTGGTCCCACTCGGCCAGCACCAGCGGGTCGGAGAGGACGTCGAACCTCCACGTCCCGAGCCAGTGCACCGATCCCAGCAGTACGTCGAACGGGTACCCGTCCAGGAGGTCGGCCACGTCGTCCATCCGGTCCTGGTAGTAGTCGACCTCCAGGCCGAGCACGACCGGGAGCCCGGCGGCCTTGACCGCCTCGACCACCTCGACGTAGTCGTCGAGGTCCACGCGGGCGTGGTGGTCCCAGTAGGCGACCATGCCGGGACGCAGGGCGTCACCGGGCAGGTCGTCCCAGAAGCCGCCGAGGCGGTCCCTGGCCTGGGTGAACCGGAACAGGTGCTCGGTGACGGCGATCTCCGCGATCCCGCGGGAGGCGGCGAGGTCGCAGTAGGCGGCCACCTGTTCGACGGTGGCCTGGGCGTCGCTCTGGCTGTGGGGCCACAGGTGGAGGTGGTAGTCCAGCACGGTGGTTCTCGATCCTTTCGCTGCCGGCCGTCGGCCGGCAGGGGTTCGGCGGTGGTGGTGGCGTCGGGCTCAGCCGACCTTGCGGATCAGGGTGACCCCGTCCCGCACCGTGGTCTGGACCACGACGACCCGGGGGTCCGTCGCCAGGAAGTCGTTGAATTCCCGCAGCGCCACCGTGTCCGCCGAGACGTCGGCGGGGTCGAGGATCCTTCCGGACCACAGGGTGTTGTCCGCGGCGATGAGCCCTCGCGGGGCCAGCTTCTCCAGGACCGCCTCGTAGTAGGCCCGGTACCCGGCCTTGTCGGCGTCGAGGAAGACGAGGTCGAACGGGCCCGACAGCGTGGCGATGGTGTCGAGGGCCGGGCCCTCGACGACCTCGATGCGGTCGGCGTAGGGACTGACGGCGATGTGCCGGCGGGCGAACGCGGCGTGCTCCGGGGAGAGCTCACAGGTGACGATCCGGCCTCCGGGGGCGAGCCCGGCGGCGATGGCGAGGGCCGAGTACCCCCCGAAGGTCCCGATCTCCAGCACCGAGGTCGCGGACAGGGCGAACGTGAGCAATTCCAGGAAGCGGCCCTCGAGCCGGCCGACCATCATCTGCGGGTGGTCGAGGGTCACCAGGAGATCGGCCGCCAGCGCCTCGAGGTGGTCGGGAGGCGGCGTCGTGTGGTCCGTCGCATAGGCCTCGACGGCGGGGTCGACGATGTCGGTCACCCCTGCATCGTACGGCTCCCGGGAGGACGCACATGCAGCATCCGGGGTGTCACGCCCAGATCTGCTCACCCAACCGGAGCAGGCCCGAGAGGTCGTAGATGTCCGTGTCGAAGAAGGGCACGGTCGCCAGGACGTCGGGGGCCACGGCGAGCGTGGCCCGCTCCTCCATCTCGCGGAGGGCGACCACCTGGAAATTGAGATAGCTGTCGGCCACCTCGGTGAGCACCCGGGCGATCTGCTCCGGGTCACCGAGCGCGGGGGCACCGGCACCGACCACCGGGGCGAGTTCCGCGGCCAGGTCCTCGGCCCGGTCCTTCATCGCCTCGGCCACCTTGGTCCCGGCCCTGCCCTGGAGGTAGTCGGGGAGGACCTTGTTGAGCACGATGGCGCCCAGATGGAGCTTGCGGGCGGTGAGCTGCTCGGCGAAGAATTCCGCCTCGCGCAGCGGGGTCGCCTCGAGGGTGGAGACGACCACGAACGTGGTGCGTCGGTCGGACAGCAGCCGCCCCACCGCCTTCGAGCGCTCGACGAATCCGTCGTACATCGTCTGGAACAGGATGAAGAACTCGGCGATGTCGGACATGAACTCCGTGCCGAGGATCCGGTCGCTGATCTGGTAGAAGGGTCGGGTCGCGACGTTCACGAGCTTCGACCGGTAGGGGACGATCAGCCACCGGAGCAGGCGCGACGAGAAGAAGTCGGCCATCCGGTCGGGGGCGTCGAGGAAGTCGAGTGCGTTCCGGGTCGGCGGGGTGTCCACGACGATGAGGTCGTACTCGGCCGACAGGTGGATCTCGTACAGCCGCTCCATGGCGATGTAGTCGTGGCTCTGGATGAAGCGCCCACTGATGTTCTGGTACAGCGGATTGGCCAGGATCTCGTCGCGCGTCTGGCTGTCGGGTGCGTGGTGGCGGATCAGCGAGTCCCACGACTCCTTGGTGTCGAGCATCGCGGCCCAAAGCTCGCCCCGCGGCTTCAGGCCCGCAGCGGCAAAGGCCGACGCCGGCACCCGGTGCTCGGCGTTTCCGATCCCGTCGAGCCCGAGGGCGTTGGCGAGCCGCTTGGCCGGGTCGACGGTCAGGACCAGGACCTTCGATCCGTGGTTCACCGCCGCCATGAGCGCGGACGCCGCCGCCGTGGTCGTCTTGCCCACGCCACCGGGGCCACAGGCCACCACGATCTCCTTGGTGGCCAGGAGACTGTCCATCGTCGGGGCGGCCGGTGCATCGGCGTCGGTCGGCCCCTTCCTCGGGGAGCGGACCGCCATCAGTACCCCAGCTCCTCGCCGAGGGATTCGGCCACCTGCCGGGTCGTCCGCAGTCCGTGGGCCCGGGTGAAGAGGTAGGGCAGGTAGAGCAGGGGCACCGACGGGTCGATGCCGGCGCGCAGCCGCTCGAGGTGGGTGGCCCGGGTCCGCCGCATGGTGACGGCCAGGCGCGCCGCCTCGAGTACGGGTGCGGCGTCCCCGTCGACCAGGCCGTCGAGTACGGCCAGGGGGCCCGGCCCGGTCAGGGCGTCGAAGACGGCTTCCTCCTGCCGCCCGAACAGCTCGGGCAGGACCCGGTTGACGACGACCCCGGCCAACTGCACCGTGGTCTCGCTGCGGACCCGGACGGCCAGCTCCATCGTCTCCGTCACCGGCATCTCCTCGGGGGTGCACACGGCGAGCAGGCCGGTGGTCGCGGGGTCGGAGAGCATCTCGAGCATCCAGTCGGTCTGGGTCCGGATGAGCCCGACCTTCACGAGACCGTTGACGGCCTGGGGTGCCGCCAGCTGACCGACGATGTGCCCCGTGGCGGGAGCGTCGACGACGACCATGTCCCAGCCGTTGTCCCGGACCTCGAAACAGAGCTTCCCGACCGTGAGGATCTCCCGGACACCGGGGGCGGCGGCGGCCAGGAAGTCGAACGCCTTGGCCACCGGGCCGATGCGGCCCACGATCGGGATGCGGAGCTGGAGCTTCAGGTACTCGCGGAGGGATGCCTCCGTGTCCATGGTCATGGCGAAGAGGCCCGGCTGGACCTCCTTCTCCTTGAACGCCGTCGGCGGCGCCTCGTAGTAGCCGGCGAGCTCGCCCTTGCCGTCGACCTCGCAGATGAGGACCCTCTTGCCCCGGGAGGACGCCAGGAGGGCGAGCGCGGAGGCGACCGTCGTCTTGCCGGTACCGCCCTTCCCCGTGACGAACACGAGCTTGCGGTCGAGCAGCGGGGTCAGCGGATCAGCGGGCACGCCACTCCACTCCGGGGAGCTCCGGCCGCGGTGCCGGGCGCCGTCGAATCAGGAGATCCCGAACCCGACGCGGCGGTCGGTGGCCGGCGGGTCCAGCTCGACGTAGGCGATCTTGCCCACGGGTACGCCGACCTGGCGACCCTTTCGGTCGGTCAGCCAGAGGATGCGGCCCTCCTCGCCGAGCGCCGTCTCGATGTCCGCCAGGACCTTGTCTCGGTCAGCATCGTCGGGCAACTCGATGTCGAGTTCCTTCATCGACTGCACGATCCCGATACGCACGTCCACCTGGCACGCTCCTCTCGAACCGGCAGTCGGTGGGACCGTCCGGCCATCCCGACGATACAACCACCCGGGGCCGGCCTGTCCCGCTGCGGCCGACCGGCCGCCCCCACCGTCCCCGCCGTCCCAGCCGTCCCAGCCGTCCCAGCCGTCCCAGCCGTCACAGCCGTCACAGCCGTCACAGCCGTGGGGCACACTGGAGCCATGGACGGTGCGACACCGGGCACGGACGCCGGAGGCCGGAGCGGGGACCAGCTCGGCGACCGACGGGTGGGACGGACGGAGGACCGGGGGGACGAGTCCGAGCGGAACCGCAGGTGGGCGTCGACCATGACCGGGCACGCCGGGGACGGGGTGACCCTCGCCCACCGGGACAGCCGGGCGGCCACGGGGACCGAGCTCCCGGCCGCAGGTTTCGACCGGGCGGCACGCGAGGAGCTCGAGCGGCACCAGCTCGCCCCCGGGGCCACCCGGTCGACCGGCGCGGGCAACCGCACCCGGGCCGAGGAACCCGACCCCTGGCGCACCTGCTTCGAGCGCGACCGCGACCGGATCCTGCACGCGCCGCCGTTCCGGCGACTGGCGGGCAAGACCCAGGTGTTCGTCTTCCCCGACGACCACCAGCGCACCCGGCTCACCCACGCGCTCGAGGTGGCCCAGGTGGCGGTGGGCATCGCCCGGGCCTGCCGCCTCAACGAGGCCCTCACCGAGGCCATCGCCCTGGGCCACGACTGCGGGCACGGTCCCGGGGGCCACGCCAGCGAGGACGCCCTGTCCCCCTACGTCGAGGGCGGGTTCGACCATGCGCCCTGGGGTGCCGACGTGTCGCTGGCGTCGCTCAACCTGTGCGACGAGACGCTCGACGGCATCCGCAACCATTCGTGGTCGCGCCCTGCGCCGACCACTCCCGAGGGAGAGGTGGTGAGCTGGGCCGACAGGATCGCCTACGTGTGCCACGACTTCGAGGACGCGGTGCGCAGCGGCATCGTGACCCCGGCGGCGCTCCCGTCGATCGTCCGCGAGCGGTGCGGCGACCGGCGGAGCCAGCAGCTCGGGACGTTCATCGACGCCATGGTGTCCACCGTCCTGCGGACCGGGAAGATCGGCATGTCCGACGATGCCGCCGAGGCCCTCGCCGCATTCCGGGCCAGCAACTACGAGCACATCTACCTGCGCCCGAGTTCGGTGGCCCAGGGCGAAGCCGTGGTGGCCGTCCTGCAGGCCCTGGTCGAACACTTCGGCGACCGGCCCCACCTGATCCCGACCGCCGGACCGGACGACCTCGGACTGAGCGGTGGTGATCCGGGGGCGATGCACGCCGCCGTCGCCTACGTGGCGGGCATGACCGACCGGTTCGCCTTCTCCCAGGCGGTGGCGCTGCTGGGCTGGGACCCGACCAAGCTGCCCGTCGGGATCGGAGTCACCGGGCGACTCTGAGGCGAATCCGATGGGTGCGGGTCCGCCGCTCCGCACCCTTCGGCTCCACCGCCGGGTGGCCGTGGACGCGTGGCCCACCGGGTCGCCCCGGGACGTGGACCCGGACGCCGCCGGCGCCGTCCCGATCCGCCCTGCCGCTCAGGTCCGGTAGAAGGCCCGGGGGTCGTCGGTGGGCACGATGTCCTTTCCCAGCGGGGCGATCGCCGCGGCAGCGAGCTTGAAGTCGGCGATCCCGAGCGGGATCCCGATGATCGTGAGGCACAGCAGGACGCCGGTGACGACGTGGGCGATCGCCATCCACAGGCCGGCGAGCACGAACCACAGCACGTTGCCGATGAACGATCCCGCTCCGGCGTCGGGCCGGGGCACCAGGGTGCGGCCGAACGGCCACAGGGTGAACGCGGCGAGTCGGAAGCTGGCGATGCCGAACGGGATGGTGACGATCAGGAGGCACATGATGACGCCGGCCACGAGGTAGCCGAGTGCTAGCCAGAAGCCGCAGAGCACGAGCCAGAGGAGGTTCAGAACCGTCTTCATGGTGTCCACAATGGCACCGCACGGCCGGCGAGCGGTGCCCGGCGGCGCGCGTGGATCCTTCGTCCCGGTCGCGGTGCACCCGTTCTGGGACCCGAGCCGCCACCCTAGGATCTCGGCATCGGGGCGGAACACCGATCGAGGAGGTAGCCATGGTCACCCGGGAGGCGACGCGACAGGATCAGGGCGCTCGTGGAGCGGGTGCCGGTACCACCTCGGGAGCTCCGCCCGGGAGTGCCGCCGCCGTCCTCGCCCCCGTGCTGACGGCGCTGATCGGAACGCGTGCGCCGATCCGGATCGCCTTCTGGGACGGCAGCAGCCTCGGACCAGAATCCGTGGTCGGCACCCTGACCCTCCACTCGCCGGACGCCCTGCGACGCATCGTGTGGGCCCCCGGCGAGCTCGGCATCGCCCGTGCCTTCGTCGCCGGCGACCTGTCGGTGGAGGGGGACATCTTCGAGGTACTGGTGGCCCTGCGGGACGCATCCCCGAACGATCTCCGTCAGCTCGACGCCCGGACCCTCGCCGCGACCGTGCGGGCCGCCCGCCGGCTCGGCGCGCTGGGGACGCCGCTCCCTCCTCCCCCCGAGGAGTGCCGGCCCGCCGGGCGCATCCACTCGCCGGCACGCGACGCCCGGGCCATCAGCCACCACTACGACGTCGGCAACGACTTCTACCGGCTCGTCCTGGGGCCCAGCTGGACCTACTCCTGCGCCCGGTTCGTCACGCCGGCCAGCTCCCTCGAGGAGGCGCAGTCGGCGAAGTACGAGCTGATCTGCCGCAAGCTCGGCCTCGACGAGCAGCCCGGGGCCCGTCTCCTGGACGTCGGGTGCGGGTGGGGGTCGATGGCCATCCACGCGGCGGTGCACCACGGCGCCCGGGTGGTGGGGATCGCCCTCAGCCACGAGCAGGTCGACCGGGCCACGGAGCGCGTCCGCGAGGCCGGGCTCGAGGACCTCGTCCAGATCCGCTACCAGGACTACCGGGACCTCCGAGGGGAGCAGTTCGACGCCATCTCGTCGATCGGGATGTTCGAGCACGTCGGCACCGCACGCACCGCCCAGTACTTCGCCACGCTGCGCGACCTCCTGGCACCGACGGGCAGGCTCCTCAACCACGCCATCTCGTCGTCGGGCGGCTCGCGGCTCGGGTCCCGCACCTTCATCGGACGCTACGTGTTCCCCGACGGGGAGCTCATCGACGTGGGCGAGGTACTCCTCGCCATGGAACGCGCCGGCTTCGAGGTCCGGGACGTCGAGTCCCTGCGCGAGCACTACTCGCGCACGCTCCACTGCTGGGTGGAGAATCTCGAGGAGCACTGGGACGAGGCCGTCGCCCTGGTCGGTCGGGCCCGCGCCGACATCTGGCGGCTCTACATGGCCGCCTCGGCCATCGGGTTCGATGATGGCGGGATCGCCGTGCACCAGGTGCTCGGGGTGGTCCCCGACGCCCACGGCTCGAGCGGGATGCCCCCCACCCGCGACGCCTGGTCCTGACCCGGCGCGCCCCGGGGCCGGCGCCCGGCGACGGTCGGCTACCGGACCGTGAGCTCCCGGCGGTAGACGCGGGCCGGGCCGAGGCCGGCGACGGTGGCCGCCAGCCGGGCGAACACCTCGGCGACCTCGCCGTCGGGGTCGGCGACCACCACCGGCAGGCCGTCGTCGCCGCCCTCGCGGAGGGCGGGAACCAGGGGGATCCTGGCCAGGAGCGGGACGCCGAGCTCCTCGGAGAGCTGCTGGCCTCCCCCGCTGCCGAACAGCTCGTAGCGGGTGCCGTCGTCGCCCGTGAACCAGCTCATGTTCTCGATCACGCCCCGCACCGCCAGCTTGAGCTTCCGGGCCGCGTAGGCCGAGCGCTGTGCCACCCGCTGGGCGGCGGGCTGCGGCGTCGTGACCACGAAGACCTCCGTCTTGGTCAGGTACTGGCCGAGCGACAGGGTCACGTCCCCCGTGCCCGGGGGCATGTCGATCAGGAGGAAGTCGGGCTCCCCCCAGTAGGCGTCGACGAGGAACTGCTCCAACGCCTTGTGGAGCATCGGCCCGCGCCAGATGACCGGGGTGTCGTCGGCCACGAAGTACCCCATCGACAGGCAGCGGACCCCGTTGGCCGTCGGGGGAACCACCAGGTCACCGATGATCATCGGGTCGGTGTGGACCCCGAGCATCTTCGGCACCGAGAACCCGTAGACGTCGGCGTCCAGGATGCCGACGTCGTAGCCGGCACGGGCCAGGGCCACCGCCAGGTTCACCGTGACCGAGGACTTGCCCACCCCGCCCTTGCCCGACGAGATCCCGAGGACCCGGGTCTTCGACCGGGGCGCCATGAACCTGTTGGGCCGGCCCTCCTCGTGCCCGAGGGACGCGCCCGCAGCGTGGCCGTGCCCCTGCCCGTGTTCGTGACCGTGCCCGTCGTCCGCGTCGTGCAGGACCCCGCCGTCGACGGCGTCCCCCCGGAGGAGCATCCGCAGCCGGGCCCGGGGCTCCTCGTCCATGACCACGGTGTCGACGAGGACCTCGTCCACTCCCCCGAGGCCGGCGACGGCGGCCCGCACGCGGGCGCCGAGTTCGTCCACCTGGGGGTAGTCGGCCACCGGCAGCGCCAGCTCGACCGTGGCCCTCCTCCGCTTCGTCTGGATGCGGCCGACCATGCCCAGCTCGCCCAGCGGGAGCCGCAGTTCGGGGTCGACCACGTGCGCAACCGTGGCTGCCACCTGGGACTCGTCGATGGACATGGGGGCCTTCCTGAGGAGAATTGGGCGTCCCCGGTAGACTAGGGGACGTGCAGCCCGACCCGGACAGTCCCGTACCCGTCGGCGCTTCGGACTCGGACAGCCAGTTCGCCGCCGCGGTGACGGCCGTGACCTCGGCCTTCGGCGACCCCACGCGGCGGGAGATTTACCTCTTCGTGCGCTCCAACCCCGGCGCCACCGCCTCCGAGGTGGCCGCCCAGTTCTCGCTCCACCCGAACGTCGCCCGCCACCACCTCGAGCGGCTCGCCGCCGGCGGCTACGTCGAGATCACCCGGGAGCGGACGGCCGGGAACGGGGCGGGTCGTCCCTCCAAGCGGTTCCGGGCCACCGGCGACGATCCCACCCTGGACCTCCTGACCCGACGGGACGACCTGCTGGTCCTGCTCCTGCGCGAGGCCCTCCAGATGCTCGGGCCACTCGCCGCCGAGGGCATGGCCGAGCGGGTCGGCGAGGAGTACGGCCGCTCGCTCGCGGGCCAGATGTCCCCGGGTGACAGCCAGCGCTCGCTCCGCACCGCCATGCACGCCATCGCCGACACCCTCACGGCCCACGGGTTCGCCGCCCACGCCGAGGACCAGGGGTCGTCCACCGCGGTCGTGGCCGACAACTGCCCCTTCGGCGACGCCGCCTCCCAGTACCCGGTGCTCTGCGCCGTCGACCGGGGAATGGTCAAGGGCCTGCTCGCGGGGTTGTGCGGGGAGGATCCCGCGGTCGTACCCGTGGTCCTGTCCTCGTCCCGTGCCAAGGGCGACGACTCCTGCGCCGCCGTGGTCTGACCGCCACCGTGGCCCGCCACTACCTCGATCACGCCTCCACGACGCCGCTCCGTCCCGAATCGCGCGCCGCCATGGCGGCATGGGAGGAGCTGGGGGTCACCGCCGACCCCGGCCGGGTCCACACGGAGGGCCGGATGGTGCGGGCCGCCCTCGAGGACGCCCGGGACCAGGTCGCCGCGCTGTTCGGGGTCCGCCCACGTCAGGTGGTGCTGACCTCCGGGGCGACCGAGTCCGTGAACGCAGCCGTCTGGGGCGTCGTCGCCGACGGCTCGTCGGGGTCGGGCGGTCCGCCCGGGCCCGTGGCCTGCGCCGCCGTCGAGCACGCCGCCGTGCGCGAGGCCTCCGCCCGCCGTGGGGCGGTGGTGCCGATCGAGGTCGACGGGGTCGGGCGGATCCACCCGGACGCGGTGGCCGACGCAGTGGGCCGTTCCCGTGCCGAGCACGGGCGGGTCCCGTCCCTCGTGCACTGCCAGGCGGCCAATCACGAGGTGGGCACCGAACAGGACGTGGCCGCCGTCGTCGGGCGCAGCCACGAACTGGGCGTCCCGGTCCACGTCGACGCCGCCGCCGCCGCGGGGCACGTCGTGGTCGACGTCGAGGCCTCGGGTGCCGACCTGGTCTCGGTGTCCTCGCACAAGCTGGGCGGCCCGGCCGGCGTCGGGGCGCTCCTCGTGCGACGCGGCCTGCGGATCGACCCGTTCATCGTCGGAGGCGAGCAGGAGCGGGGCCGGCGGGCGGGTCTGGAGCACGTCGTCGGGGCGATCGGGTTCGGTGCGGCGGCGGCGGCACTGGCCGAGCCGGGCCGGCTGGCCGACGAGGCGGCGGCGGCGCGGGGCCGCACCGAGCGCCTCCTGGCCGCGGCGCAGGCGGTGGACGGCGTCGTCGCCTACGGGGACACCGTCCGACGGGTCCCCCACATCGTGTGCCTCGGCGTGGCCGGGGTCGAGGCCGAGCCCGTGCTGCTCGGGCTCGACCAGTCGGGCGTGGCCGTGCACTCGGGCTCGTCCTGCTCGTCGGAGTCGCTCGAACCGTCGCCGGTGCTCCTGGCCATGGGCGTGGACGGCGAGCGCTCGCTGCGCCTGTCCGTGGGCTGGTCGACCTCCGACGACGACGTCGACGCGTTCGCGCGGGCGTTCGCGCCGGTGGTCGGGCGCCTCCGGGACCTCGCGGGCTGAACCGGGGGGCGCGGGCGGATCCGGACGGCCGCGACCCGCCGTCGGGCGGTCGGACCGGTCCCCCGGCAGGTCGCGGCGCTAGGTTTGCCGCCATGCGCGCCGTCGTCTGCAACCGGTTCGGGCCCCTCGGGGATCTGGTGGTCGAGGACCGACCCGCTCCCGTCCCGGGGGAGGGGATGGTGGTCGTCGACGTGGCCGCCGCCGGGGTCAACTACGTCGACGGGCTCATCTGCCAGGGCAGGTACCAGCTCAAGCCGCCGACCCCGTTCGTGCCCGGGAGCGAGGTCGCCGGCGTCGTGGCCGACGTCGGTCCGGGCGTCGACGACTGGTCCGTCGGCGACCGGGTGCTGGTATTTTGCGGGTTCGGTGGGTTCGCCGAACAGGTGGCGGCCCCGGCGCTCTCCCTGGTCGCCGTGCCCGAGGGCGTCGACCTGGGCCGGGCCGCGGCGCTGATCCAGAGCTACTGCACGATGCTGTTCACCCTGACCCGGCGGACCACGGTGTCCCCGGGGGAGTGGGTGCTGGTGCTCGGGGCGGGCGGGGGGATCGGGCTGGCGGCCGTCGACGTCGCCACCGCGCTGGGGGCCCGGGTCATCGCCGCCGCGTCCACGCCGGACAAGCTCGAGGCGGCCGTCGCCATGGGCGCCGAAGCCACCATCGCCTACGAGGACGAGGACCTGAAGGCCCGGGCCCGGGAACTGTCCGGAGGCGGCGTGGACGTCGTGGTCGACCCGGTGGGTGGCCGTCACTCGGAGCCGGCACTGCGGGCGACGCGGCACCTGGGCCGCTTCTGCGTCCTCGGGTTCGCGTCGGGGCCGATCCCGTCGATCCCCGCCAACCAGGTCCTCCTCAACAACCGGACCCTGGTCGGGGTCGACTGGGGCGGATGGACGTTCAAGGACCCGCTGGCGAACCGCGCCCTGGTCGACGAGGTGATGGACATGGTCGCCGTCGGCCGCCTGCACCCCACCGTGCCGTCGACCCGACCCCTCGACGACGCGGCCGCGGTCATGGGGGCGCTGCTCGACCGCTCGGTCGCGGGCAAGGTCGTCCTCGTCCCCTGACGTCCCGACCTCCGGCGGCCGGCGGGCCGCCGGTCCCGTGGTCGTACCCGGACGGCGGGGTCAGCCGCCGGAGGATCCGCCCGGCACCCCGGCGGGCACGGGCTCGCCCGCCTGGGTGAAGGCGGTGCGCAGGATCGACGCCGCCTGCGACAGCACCGCCGGCGGTGGCTGGGCCGACAGGAACGACCGGAACTGCGCCGCAGCCCCCGCGGCGTTCCCGTCCTGCTGCAGGAGGATCGTCCCGAGGTAGAGGTGGGCCGCGTAGTCGCCCGGATCCAGGGTCGTGGCCTGGTTCAACCGGGTCCGGGCGTCCGCCACCAGGGTGGCGCTTGCGCCCTGCCTGCCGATCCGGTATTCGAGCCAGCCGAACTGGGCCAGCGCCACCTCGTTGTCGGGGTGCGACGCGAGGATCGACTGGTAGAGCTGTGCGGCGACGCCGAGCTGGCCCTGGTTCTCCGCGGTGGCCGCCTGGTCCAGGGACCGGGAGAGCTGCTGGCCGGGACTCAGGGCGACCGACCCGGTGACGGTCTGACCGGGCAGCCGGTCCGAGGTGAACAGCGGAACGGCCACGACGAGCGCGACGGCGAAGCAGCCGATGGCGCCGGCGAGGAACCACCGGTTCCGGCCCCGCCGACGGGACGGCGCCGCCGCGGCCCCGCGGGCCGCGGCGTGGGACGTGGCGTCCGCTCCGGATCCCGGTTCCGGCTCCGACCCGGCGGCCGGTGCGTCCGCCTCCGCGACCGACAGCGCGGTCGTCGCGGTCGTCGGCTCCTGCAGGGCGGGCGTGGTGCCGGCCGCAGGTGCGGCCGCGCCGCCGGTCGGCACCGTCCCGAGTGCGGCCAGCCGCGCCAGGTCGCGCTGCCGGAGCGCCAGGTAGTCGGCGTCGGAGAGGTCGCCGGCCAGGTACTCGGCGTCGGCGTCGGCCAGCGACTGGGTGAGGAAGCGGCGGCGCTCGGCCAGGACCACGGGGTCCACCGACCCGCCGTGGACATCGGCGTCGAGGTCCCGCCCGCCCTTCCGTCGACGCCGGACGAGCACGGCCACCAGTCCGGTCGCACCGGCCAGACCGGCCGCTACGGGCAGGACCCAGACCAGCCCCGACCACCCGCTCGTCGGCGGGTCGAGCACGATGGCGGAGCCGTAGCGGGCGACGAGGTACTCCTCGATCTGCCGGTCGCTCTGCCCCTGGGCGATGAGGTGGTCCACGGTGGCCCGGACGGTCACGGCGGTGGGCGCGCTCGACACGGCGACCGACAGGTCCTCGCAGCTCGGGCACCGGATGACCGACTCGATGGCGGTCGCCCGCTCGGCGTCGGTCGGCGGCGACGACGAGAACACGCCGCCACCGACCAGCAGGGCGACGACGAGGACGACGCCGAGCAGGGTCCACAGGGGGAAGTGCCGGCGGCTCATGCCCCCGATGCCTTCGCCCGGGCGATGAGCGAGTCGAGGTCGGCGGCGGTGACCGGCGCCACGATGTAGGCGACGACCCGGCCGTCCGGCGCGATCAGGAACGTCGACGGTGGGGCCCGGACGCCGAAGCTCAGGGCCAGCGCGCCCCCCGGGTCGGCCAGCGTCGGCCACGTGGCGCCCAGCGTCGACTGGTAGGTCCGTGCGGCCGACGTCGTGTCGTCGAAGACGACGCTCACCATCCGGGCGTCCCCGGACTGCTGGTGCTGGAAGGCGAACTTCACGAGTTCGGGACCCTCCTGCTGACACGGTACGCACCAGCTCGCGAAGAAATTGAGCACCGTGTAGGTGCCCGGTGCCCGCGGCAGGGCGAAGGCACGACCGTCGACGCCCACGCCCCGCACCGGCGGGGCCACGTGTCCCACCAGCGGACTCTGCACCTCGGTCACCGACGCCGGCGGGCGCGTGGCGAGCACGGCGATGAGCCCCGCCGCCACCACCAGCACGGCGAGGCCGACCCACCGGGCGGTGTGCCGGGCCGGCCGCGGAGCCGGTCCGGACGACGGGGCCGGCGGGTCGGTCGGGGTGGCTCCCGCCGCTGCGGCCGGGGTGTCGGACACCGGTTCCGGCGGCGGCGCAGCACCGGACGCGACGGGGGACGTCACGGGGCCTCCCCCGCCACCACCGGCTCGCGCCGGTCCGGCACGGCCGCACCGGCGCCTTCCGCATCCCCGGCGCCTTCCGCATCCCGGTCGCCCGACACTTCCGCCGCGGTGCCCACCGGCGCGGCACCGACCGTCTCCGGTCCCGCCGGGGTGGCGGCTCCGACCACCGGTGCGGACACCGGATCGGTGGGTCGCCGCCGGCGCCCCGGGATGGCCGACAGGACCGACCCGACCACCACCAGGACGCCCCCGATCCAGAGCCACATGACGAGGGGCTGGACCACGACGCCGAAGGTCCACGCCCCGCCCTTCTCGGGGATCGAATTGATCGTGAGGTAGACGTCCGAGGTCACGCTCGAGTCGACGGCCGGGGTTCCGACGGCCTGGGTCCCGGTCCCGAACTGACTGATCGCCGGCGTGAAGACGGCGCCGCCGTCCACCCGGAGCAGGGCCTGTCGGCTCACGTGGGACGGTGTCCGCACGGTGCGTGTCCCCACGAACTCGACCGAATGGCCGGCGAACGAGCCGGACCGTCCCTCCACGAGTACGACGGTGCCCCGGTGGCCGAAGGCGGTCGCCCCGGCGAGCCCGACGGCGATCACGACCACGCCGATGTGGACCACCATGCCCCCGTTGGCGCGCCCGACGAGTCCCCGCCACCCGGCGAGCGCCGCCCGCCCGGGGGGGTGTCCCGCGGCGCGGGCGGAGCGCCACGCCCCGCGGACCGAGAGCACCAGCGCCCGGCCGGCCGAGGCGGCGGCGAACGCACCGAGGCCGAAGGCGAGCAGCGGCTCGATCCCGTGGATGCCGCCGAGCACGCACGCCACCACCACCAGGACGCCGAGCGCGGCCGGGACGGCGAGCCGGTGCCGCATCACCTCGGCCGAGGACTTCCGCCACGGGAGTGCCGGGGCCACCGCCATCAGGAACAGCAGCGCCAGGCCCAGCGGGATCACCAGCCGGTTGAAGTACGGCGCGCCCACCGACACCTGGGACCCGCTGTTGATCGCCTCGTACAGGAGGGGGAACACGGTCCCGAGGAGCACCACGAAGGCGAACAGCACGAACACCAGGTTGTTGGCCAGGAACGCTCCCTCCCGGCTGAACGGCGAGTCGATACCCCCCGGCGACCGCAGCCGGTCCCCCCGCCAGGCGATGAGTCCGACCCCGACGGCCAGGACCACGCCGAAGAATCCGAGCAGCAGGGGCCCGATCGCCGACGTGGAGAACGAGTGCACCGACTGGATCACGCCCGAGCGGGTGAGGAACGTGCCGAGGATGGTGAGGCTGAACGTGGCGATGACCAGGGAGAGGTTCCACACGCGCAGCAGGCCGCGGCGCTGCTGGACCATGACCGAGTGGAGGTACGCGGTGCCCACCAGCCACGGCAGCAGCGAGGCGTTCTCCACCGGGTCCCACGCCCAGAAGCCGCCCCACCCCAGCACCTGGTACGACCACCACGCGCCGAGCACGATCCCGATCGTGAGGAACGTCCACGCGAACAGGGTCCACCTGCGGGTCTCCCCCTGCCAGTCCTCGTCCACCCGTCCCGTCACCAGGGACGCCACGGCGAAGGCGAAGGGGAGGGTGAAGCCGACGAGACCGAGGTAGAGCATGGGTGGGTGGAAGAGGACGAGGGGGTTGTCCTGGAGGAGCACGTTGGGGCCGAGGCCGTTGGCGGGCACCGCTCCGGTGACGTGGGTGAACGGGTCGGCCGGACCGAGCATGAGCCCGAAGAAGAAGGCGGCCACCGCGTACATGACGAGCGTGGCCCACCCGACGAGCCGGTCGTCGGCCCGCGACCGGAACCGCCAGACCATGGCCGTGGCGTACCCGCCGAGGATGACGCCCCACAGCAGGATCGAGCCGGCGAGGGCCGACCACATCCCGGTGATCGAGTAGATCAGCGGCGTCGAGCGGCTGTTGTTGTCGGCCACGTAGGTGAGCGAGAAGTCGTGGGTGACCAGGGCCCGCTGCATGGCCACCACGGCCACGACCCCGCCGAGCAGGATCAGGGGCGCGTAGACCCGTCCGGCGCGCAGCGAGCCGGCCCGACCGCGCACCAGGCCCACGACGAGGACGGCGGTCCCGACGAGGGCGGCGGCGAATCCGAGGAGGACGCCGGTGTGTCCGAGGGTCCCGTTCACGGCCGGCCGCGGACCGGGCCCCGCGCCGCCCTGCGCTCCGGGTCCGTCACTGCTTGCTCCCGTCGGGCGCCGTCACCCGGGACGGGTGCTGGGCGATGTAGTTCGACGTGTGCTTCACCAGGATCTGGTCGGAGACGAACCGGTCGCCCGCGAAATGGCCGACGGCGATGACCGGGATGTCCGGCTGGAACAGCTGGGGTGGGCTCGACGTGTTGTGCACCGCCACGTGGGTGGATCCCGAGGTGACGACGAAGTCGACGCCGGAGGCGGTGGCGTGGATCGACCCCGGCTCCACCACGCCCTCCAGGTTGAAGGTCCGGTCGCCCAGCGAGGCCCGCTGGGCCACCGCCTGGTCGGCCGGCAGGTAGTAGTCGAGGGCCGAGCCCAGTCCCTTCACCAGCAGGAAGGCGAGCGCTCCCACCAGCACCAGGCCGACCACCACGTAGCGGGCGGTGTGGTGCGTCCGGGCGGCGTCGGCGGGACGGGCCGCGGGCGGGGGTCCGGACCCCGCCCCGTCCGCGGGTCCGGCCCCGGGGGGCGCGGGGGGCGCGGTGGTCACGCGTGCCTCCCGGCCGCGGTGCCCACGGCGTCGCCCGCGCCGTCGTGGGCGGTACCGGCGGCCACGACACGGGCCACCGCGCGCGTGAGGCGTCGGCGACGCCAGACGATCTGTACGGCGTAGAGGAACAGGAGACCGAGGATCACCACGTAGCCGGCGACGATGTAGCGCATCAGGCCACTCCCACCGGCTCGGACGGGACGGCGGGACCCGGGCCGGTGCCCTCCGACCGGCGCTCGGCCAGTGCGGCGTCGAGCTCGTTGGCGTCCAGCCAGTCCTCGAGCACGCCGATGCGGTAGCGCACGAGCAGCATCCAGACGAACGCCAGGGTCAGGGACACGAACCCGAGAAGGAGGGTCCAGGCCATCGATCCGTGGATCTTGAGCGTCAGCCCCGGGTTCAGCACCGTCGCGCCCTGGTGGAGCGTGTTCCACCAATTCACCGAGAAGTGGACCAGGGGGACGTCGAGGACGGCGAAGAGGGCGACGAACGCGCTGCGCCGGGCGCGCACCTCCGGCTCGGCCGGGATCCTGCGCAGCGCCAGATAGCCGAGGAACAGGACCAGGAGGACGGCGGTGAGGGTCAGCCGGGCGTCCCACGCCCACCACACGCCCCAGGTGGGCTTCCCCCAGATCGAGCCGGAGACCAGCGTGCACACGTTGAACACCACCCCCACCTCGACCGAGGCCGCGGCCAGGCGGTCCCAGAACAGCGAGCGGGTCCGGGGCCACAGGTAGAGGAGGCTGGAGACCGCGGCCAGGCCGAAGGCCAGGTAGAGGGCGACCCAGGCCACGCCCGGATGGAGGTAGACCAGTCGGACGAGGTCCCCCTGGGTCCTGTCGGGCGGGGTCACCCACAGGCCGAGCCATACCGTGAAGGCCGTGCCCACCAGGGCGAGGACTCCGATCACCCGCTCGGTCGCCCGGGACCGCGCCGACCGGACCGGCGGCGGCGTCGGGCCGGTGCCCGCCGCGGTCGGGACCGGACTCCCGTGGGTACGGCCCAGGGCGGATTCGAGGTCGCTCATGCCGTCTCCTGGATGGGGCCGAACAGGATCACGCCGACCGCCAGGTAGACGGCGTCGAAGGCGACGAGGAGGCGCAGCCACTGGGTGCCGTCCCCCGGGGACCCGCCGACCATGGCGGCCTGCCAGATCCGGGTGCCGGCCAGGAGCACGGGGGCGACGATGGGCAGGAGGAGGAAGGGCAGCAGGGTCTCGCGCATCCGGAGGCCCGACGACAGTGCGCCGTACAGCGTTCCGGTGACGGCCAGTCCGATCGTGCCGAGTGCGCACGACACGCCCACCATCCAGGGGATCTGGATCCTGGCCCCGTAGAGCAGGACGACGCCGGCCACCAGGATGGCCTCGAGCACGAGCAGCTGGACGCCGACGGCCGCGGCCTTGCCGAGGAAGAGCCCGGCCGGGTCGATCCCCGACAGGCGCAGCCCGTCGCGGGCGCCGTCGGCCGACTCCACCGAGACGCTGCGCTGCACGGCGAGGACGGTGCAGAAGAGGACGGCGACCCAGAAGAGGCCCGGGGCGCCCCGGGCCAGGACGTCGCGGTCGGGTCCGAGGGCGAAGGCGAACAACGCCAGGGCGACGATGCCGAAGGGGGCCACCTGGGAGAGCGCGACCCGCGACCGGGCCTCGATGCGGAGGTCCTTGCCCGCCACCAGGGCGGCGTCACGCCACATGGGCCACCCGCCCGCGCCCGTGGGCGACGTCGGTCCCGCCCGTCGGTCCGTCGGGCGCGCCGGGTCCGTCGGTGGGTACGGAGGCGGCTCCGGACCCGTCGGTGGACCGGGTGCCGTCCTCGCCGGATGCCGGGGCACCGAGCACCCGTCCCGCCGTGACCCGTCCGCCCGTCACGGTGACGGCGCGGTCGGCCAGCTGCTCCACGACCCCCGACTCGTGGCTGGCGATCAGGATGGTGACCCGTGCCGCCGACGCCTCGGCCACGGCCTCGTCGAGCAGCGCCCGGGCGGCGACGTCGAGTCCGGCATGGGGTTCGTCGAGCAGCCAGACCTCGGGCCAGCGCGCCGTCAGTACGGCGAGGGCCACCCGCCGCCGCTGGCCGGCCGAGAGCTTGAGGGCCGGCGTCCGGGCCAGCCGACCGGTGAGGCCCCAGCGGTCGCACGCCGGGGCGATCCGCGCCGGATCGCCACCCGAGGCCCGGACGGCGAAGCGGACGTTCTCCAGCACCGTGAGGTCGTCGTAGAGGTGGGAGGCGTGGGACAGCAGGCCCACCCGGCGCCGCACGGCCGTCCGCCGGCGCACGGGGTCCAGCCCGAGGACGGTGAGCCGTCCCGAGGCCAGCGGGACCAGTCCGGCGCAGACCCGCAGGAGGCTGGTCTTGCCCGCCCCGTTCGGACCCTCGACCAGGACCGTCTCCCCCACGGCGACCTCGAGGTCGACCCCGGCGAGCAGCGGGAACCGCCCCGAGAGCGCGACCGCGCCACGGAGGGAGACTGCGGAGGGGGAGGGAGCTGCGGGGGCCATGGGCTGCGCCCAATGCTACGGGGGCGGACGGCCCGGAGCCAGACGGGGTGCGGCACCCCGGCGGCCGGGTCGCCTCCCTCAGCTGGACGACAGCCGGCTCAGGTGCAGGTCCCGCAGCCAGTTCGAGATGTGGGCGGACAGGACGTCGACGTTCCCGGTCAGGAGCAGGATGCCGAAGGCGACCAGGATCACGCCGCCCACCAGGTCGACGAGGCGCAGTCGGCCGCGCATCCGGACCAGCAGGTCGGTCATCCGGCCGAACGCCAGTCCGCTGAGGAGGAAGGGGACACCCAGGCCCAGCGAGTAGGCCAGGAGCAGGGCGATCCCGCCGCTGGCCGATCCCCCCGTGCCGGCGGCCAGGGCCAGCACACTGCCGAGGACGGGGCCGATGCACGGTGTCCAGGCGAAGGCGAACGCCATCCCGAGCACGGGCGGGGCCCAGGCTCCCAGCACCGACGGTCGCACCAGGATCCGCTTCTCCCCGGCGAGGGCCATCGGCAGGGTGACGCCGGCGGCCATGGCCACGAGCAGGGCGCCGAACAGGACGATCAGGATGCCCGAGACGACCTCGAGGGCGTGCTGGTGGGTCAGGAAGAGGCGTCCGACGGCCGACGCCGAGGCGCCGAGGATCGTGAACACCACGGTGAAGCCGGCGATGAACGCCAGGATCCCGCGCAGGAGCCGGCCGCGGTGACGCCGCAGCTCCTCGGGAGCCGGCCCGGGTGCGGTGGCGGTCCGGGCCCGCTCCGGATCGGCCCCCGTCGAGCGGGACGGACCGGGTCCCGGTGCCCCGACCCGCTCGGCCACCGGGACCGCGATCCCCTCCGGTTCGACGACCGGTGCCGGCGCCAGCGCAGCGAGCTCGGCCGCGCTGAGCCCCGAGACCATCGACAGGTAGGCCGGCACCAGCGGCAGCACGCACGGCGACAGGAACGAGAGCATCCCGGCCCCGAACGCGACCAGGAGCCCGATCGGGTCGGCATGGAGCACCGCCGGCACGGCCACGACCAACCGCTACGCCCGCTGGCTCGACACCAGGGCCAGGTCGGCCTCGACCATCATCTGGACCAGCTGGGGGAACTCGACGTCACGGTGCCACCCGAGGGCCTTCTCCGCCTTGGCGGGATCGCCCACCAGCAGGTCCACCTCGGCCGGCCGCAGGAAGCGCTCGTCGATCACGACGTGCTCCTCCCAGTCGAGTCCGGCGGCGGCGAACGACAGCTCCACGAGCTCCCGGACCGAGTGGGTCTCCCCGGTGGCCACCACGTAGTCGTCCGGGTGGTCCTGCTGGAGCATCAGCCACATGGCCCGCACGTAGTCGGCGGCGAACCCCCAGTCGCGCTGGGCGTCGAGGTTCCCCAGCGCCAGCGTGGAGTCCAGGCCCGCGGCGATCCGGGCCACCCCGTGGGTCACCTTGCGGGTCACGAACTCGAGGCCGCGCCGCGGGGACTCGTGGTTGAAGAGGATGCCCGACGAGGCGTGGAGGTCGTAGCTCTCCCGGTAGTTGACCGTGATCCAGTGCCCGTAGACCTTGGCCACGCCGTAGGGGCTGCGGGGGTAGAACGGGGTGGTCTCCACCTGCGGGACCTCCTGGACCTTCCCGAACATCTCCGAGGAGCTCGCCTGGTAGAAGCGGATACCGGGGTCGACGGTGCGGATGGCGTCGAGGACGCGGGTGACGCCGAGGGCCGTCGTCTCGCCGGTGAGGACGGGCTGGTTCCACGACGTCTGGACGAAGGACTGCGCGGCCAGGTTGTAGACCTCCTGGGGCTGGATCTCCTTCAGGATGTTGATCATCGACACCTCGTCGAGGAGGTCGCCGGCGACCAGGTTGATCCGGTCCTGGATGTGGGCGATCCGCTCGAAGTTGATGGTGCTGGAGCGACGGACCATGCCGCTGACCTCGTAGCCCCGGTCGAGCAGGAACTCGGCCAGGTAGGAGCCGTCCTGGCCGGTGACTCCGGTGATCAGTGCTCGTTTCGCCATGTGGTCGGTGCTCCTCGGGGTGTCGTGGGTGTCGTGGCCGCCGGGGCGGCGGTGGGTGGTGTCGTGCCCGCCGAGGCGGTGGCCGGTTGCTGCTGTCAGGCGGTCCCGTCGGCGTCCGGCGCCACCTGCCACGACGGTGGGCGCTTCTCCGCGAAGGCGGTGATCCCCTCCCTCGCCTCCGCGGTCTGGCTGGTGACGGTCAGCATGGCGTGGAGATACGGCAGGGCCTCGGAGGCCGCGACGTCGAGGACAGCGTAGAACGAATCGCGCCCGAGCCTCGTCACCCCGGGCGGCTTCGAGGCCAGCACGGCGGCCAGGTCGGCCACGGCCGCATCGAGGTCGTCCCGGGGGACCACCCGGGTGACGAACCCGATGCGGTCCGCCTCCTCGGCGCCCACGACACGGCTGGTGAGCATCAGCTCGAGCGCCTTCTTCGGGGGCATGGAGCGCAGGAGCGGGACGGTCACCATGTAGGGCCACAGGCCCACGTTCAGCTCGGGAGCACCGAACCGGGCGTCCTCCGAGGCGACGACCATGTCGCAGGCCAGGGCCAGCCCGAACCCGCCGGCCATGGCCCAGCCCTGCACCCGGGCGATGGTGGGCTTGCCCAGCGCCCACATCTCCTCGAACAGCTGGGCCAGCCATCCCCGGGCCAGGTGGTGGTCGAGGTACTCGTCCGAGGTCCCGCCCGGGTCCTTCGGCACCATGCCCGACAGGTCGGCCCCCGCGCAGAACGCCTGGTCGCCGCTTCCGGTGAGGACCACCACCCGCACGGCGGGGTCGACCTTGGCCCGGGCCAGCTCGCGGCGCAGGCCGGCGATGACCTCCCAGGTCATGGCGTTGCGCCGTTCGGGTCGGTTGATCGTCAGGGTGAGGACCGGGCCGGCCCGCTCGGCGAGGAGGTCGTCGGAAGCCGGCGGTCCGGGGTCCCCTGCGTCGGTCGGTGCGTCGGTCGTGGCGTCGGACACGCCCCGACGGTACTCGTCGCGGGACGGAGCGGTCGCACCGGTACCGGGCCACAGCCGGTCCGGGCTCTTCCCACCGGTGCCCGGCGCCGGGCGGTCCGGGCCGGGTCCCCCGCTACGGTGACGCCATCGCCACCGCCGCCCTGCTCTCCTTCCGCCTCGGCGGCTCCGACGGCGTGGCCGTCGAGGCCGCCAAGTGGCAGCACGCGCTTCGCGCGCTCGGCTTCGCCACCTACACCGTCGCCGGTTCCGGGCCCGTCGACGTGACCGTACCGGGACTGGGCATCGACGCTCCCGACGCCCCGACCCGGGCCGAGGTGGACGAGGCGGTCGCGAGGGCCGACCTGGTGGTTGTCGAGAACCTCTGCTCGCTCCCGCTCAACCCGGCCGCCGGGGAGGTCGTCGCCGCCGCGCTCGCCGGGCGTCCGGCCCTGCTCCACCACCACGACCTGCCCTGGCAGCGGGCGCAGTTCGCCGGGTACCCTCCCCCGCCGGACGATCCCCGGTGGGCCCACGTCACGATCAATGAGCGGAGCAGGGGGGAGCTGGCCGAACGCGGGATCGCGGCGACCACGGTGTACAACTCGTTCGCCGTACCCGCGGCGGACGCGGTCCGGGGCGACGGCACCGACACGCGGGGCCGTGCCGCACGCGCCGTCCGCGAGGCGATCGGCGTCCCGCCGGACCAGCGGCTCGTCCTCCAGCCGACCCGGGCCCTGCCCCGCAAGAACGTGGCCGGCGGGATGGCGGCGGCCGCCCGTCTCGGCGCCACCTACTGGCTCCTCGGACCGGCGGAGGACGGCTACGGACCCGAGCTCGAGCGGCTCGTCGCCGCCGCACCGTGCCCGGTCGTACTCGGCGCCGCCGGGGCGGGCGGGGCCCGGATCGACGACGCCTACCGTGCCTGCGACGTGGTGGCGCTGCCCTCGACCTGGGAGGGGTTCGGGAACCCGAGCCTCGAGTCGGTGACCCACCTCCGTCCCCTGGTGATCGGTCCCTATCCGGTGGCCCGGGAGCTCGCCGCCTTCGGCTTCGACTGGTTCGGCCTCGACGACCTCGGGCGTCTCGACGCGTGGCTGGCCGACCCGGACCCCGGGCTCCTGGAGCACAACCTGGCCGTCGCCCGGGCCCACTTCGACCTCGAGGACCTGCCCGGACGGATCGCCGCCGTCCTCCCCGACCACTGAGCGGGACCGGGTCCGATCGCCGGGCGCGGTCCGCCCGTCCACGGGGGATTTCCTCCGCCGTGGGGCTACCATGACCGCCATGTCGTCCACCGCCACCGCCGACCGGCGCGAGCCCGGTCCGCGGGCCACCGGGCGGGGGACCCGCCGACTGACCGCCGACGCCCGTCGCCGCCAGCTCTTCGACGTGGCGCTGGACCTGTTCGCGGCCCACGGATTCGCCGCCACCACCATGGACGACATCGCCGAGGCGGCCGGCGTGACCAAACCCCTCGTCTACCAGCACGTCGAGTCCAAGCGGGCCCTCTACCTCGAACTGCTCGACGTGGTCTCCTCCGAGATGATCGGACGGATCGTGGAGGCCACGGATGCCGCCGAGGGCCCCCGCCAGCAGGTGGAGCTCGGCTTCGCCGCGTATTTCGAGCTCATGGTCGACGACGAGCGGGCCTTCCGCCTGCTGTACGGGCGGGACGCCCCGGACGACCCCGAGCTCGGGGCCGCGCTCCATCGCGTGGAGGAGGCCATCGCCCGGGCCATCGACCCGCTGATCGACGCCGGTCTGGATCCCGCGCACCGGCTGCTGCTGGCGCACGCCGTGGTCGGGATGGCCGAGGGGGCGAGCCGCCACTGGCTCGAGTCCCACCGCTACCGACCGGCCGGCCCGCCCGGTCCCGTCCCGCCGGACGGGACGGGGGAGATCGACCGGGCGGCCGAGGCGGCACGACTGGCTGCCCAGCTCGCCGACTTCGCGTGGGCCGGGCTCCGCCAGGTCCACCGGATCTGATCAGAGCAGGGCGCCCAGGACGAAGGTCAGGATGATCGCGACGACCACGCCGCCGATCACCCAGGACACCTTGCGGGACGATCCGCTCCGGCGGGAGTGCTCGGCGAACGACTGCTCCCATCGGGACGCACCGTGGCCGGGGAGCGCGGGCTCCTGCTCGGAGGCCCGCGACGTGTCCGGAACCGGGTCGTTGGACTCCACAGGCGGCAGTATGGCAGGTACGGGCGGGGGATCGGTGCCCGCGCTCAGACCCGCACCGACCCGACCGCCACCGGTCGGTTCGCCGACCGGACCACGCCGCCCGCCACCTCGTCGGTGACGGCGAACCCGGTGACCGGGACGGTGCCCGCCGCGCTGAAGGGCACGATGCCCGGCCGGGGTCCGAGCAGGCCGAGCGAGATGGCCCGTCCGCCCACCACCCCCCAGAGCTGGTAGGTCCGGCCGGCGGGCAGGGGCGACAGGCCCCCGGAGGAGTCGTTGACGAGGAAGCCCGTCCCGGCCGCCGTGAGCACGACGGTGGCCGGCGTGCTGCGGGCGCCGGTGGACGCCGTGGACGCCAGCGGGATCCGGCGCGTCGACGGGGACGCCAGAGCCGCCCGCTCGGCTGCCGACAGCTGCGGCCCGGCCCGGAGCGCGTCGACCTGGCCGTTCAGGTGGTGCACCTGGAGCCCGAAGACCAGGGCCAGCACGGCGGCGGCGGCGGCCACGAGGCCGGATCCCGCCATGACCCAGCGGCGGCGGCGGATGCCCGCCCCGAGGGGAACGACCGGGGCGCCGGCGCCGACCGTCCCGGCGTCGGCCGTGGTGGTCACCGTGGCGTCCGCGGAGTCGGCGCCACGGTCCCTACCCGGTGGGTCCAGCCGGGCCGCCAGCCGTCCCCAGGCCTGGTCCGAGGTCCCGCCCAGTTGTTCGGCGATCCCGGTCCACACGCCTGCGGGCGCCGCGCCCCCCGAGTTGGCCAACAGCCCGGCCACGTCGTGGTGCTGGGCCACCTCGACGGCGCACCGAACACATCCCTCCAGGTGGGCCTCGACCTCGGCCGCCGCACCGGGGTCGAGGGCGTCGAGGGCGTAGACGCCCAGCAGCTCCTCGATCTCCGCGTGGTCCATCGGCGGGGGTGGCGTGCTCACAGCCCCGCCCCCGCCGGCTCGATGCCCCGCTCGATCAGGTTCCGGCGCAACCGGCCCAGGCCCGAGCGGATCCTGCTCTTCACCGTGCCCTCGGGTTCGTCCAGCATCGACGCCACCTGCTGGTAGGTGTGGCCACCGAAGTAGGCGAGCTCGATGGGATGCCGCAGTTCGTCGGGCAGCGCCACCAGGGCGTCCTTCACGTGCTCGGCCACCGCCATGTCCCAGACCTCCCGGTCGATGTCGTAGGCGGCGGTGGCCGTCTCCCGGGCGGTGCGGTCCTCGCGTCGGCGGCGCGACTCCTCGGCCCGGACCACGTCGACCGACTTGCCGTGGGTCCGGGCCAGGAGGAACGAGCGCAGCGTCCCCCGCTGTGCGTCGAACTTCTCGGGATTGCGCCACAGGTCGAGGAACACCTCCTGGGTGACCTCCTCGGCGGGCGGGTCGGAACGGAGGATGCGTCGGGCCAGCGAGTGGACAGCCCCGCCGTGCCGGCGGTAGATCTCGGCCAGCGCGGGTTCGTCCCAGCGGGCCACGGCCACGACCAGATTGGCGTCACTCGCCTGCTCCACGTCCACCAGCACGGAGCGTATTCGGATCTGCCGGCGCCTCCGGATGCACCAGGGGCGGCTCCCACACGCCCCTGCGGGCCGGACGGCGGAGCGGACGTGCGCAATACCTGACCCAACCGGTAAGGTATCGGCGTGTTCACGTTCCCCAACCCCGTCAACGACTATGCGGCCCGCACGGTGGCCACGGGGGTCGTCGTGCTGTGCGTCGCCGCGCTGGCGCTGCGTCAGCCGTGGATCCTCGTCCCCCTCGCCTACGGGTTCTGGGCCCGGGTCCTGTCCGGCCCGCGGTTCAGCCCGCTGGGCCAGCTCGCCACCCGGATCGTGGCGCCCCGGCTCCCCTGGGGGCCGAAGCTGGTGCCCGGACCGCCCAAGCGCTTCGCCCAGGCCATCGGGGTGGTCTTCTCCACCTCGGCCCTCGTCCTGTGGTTCGGATTCGGCCTCCACGCCGCCACCTGGGTGGTCGTCGCCTTGCTGACGGCGGCCGCGCTCCTCGAGGCCGCGTTCGGCCTGTGCCTCGGCTGCAAGGGGTTCGCCGTGCTCATGAAGCTCGGGGCCATCCCCGAGTCGGTGTGCCTGGAGTGCGCCGACCTGTCCCTCCGGCATCCCGAGCTGGCGACGGCCACGACGAGCTGACGGGGCCCCCGGCGGGCCATCGGGTCGGGCGCGTCCGGTCCCCACGACCCCGTCCCGCACGTCCTGCGGCGCGGACCGGCTCCTATCGGACTCCGCCGGTCACCGTTCCGGCCAGTTCGACCTGGAGCCGGCGGAGGTCGGCCATCCGCTCCTCGACCCACAGGAGCCGGAGCACGGCCACGACGTCTTCGCGCCGCCCCCTGCCGCGGGCCGCCGTCCAGGCGTCGGCCAGGCCGGGGGCGAGGTGGTCGTCGACGGGTGGGATCGGCGGTACCGCGGGCGACCCGGTGCCGAGCGACGCGGTGAACCGGTCGAACCAGGACCGGACGGCGGCGCACTCGGACGACACGCCGGCCCGGGCGACGGCGATCTCGGGCGGTGGCGCCGGGGCCCCCGGCCGTGCGAGGTCCTCCAGCCCCTCCAGGGTGACGGCGGTCAGCCGCATCCGGGCGTTCCCCGTGACGAGGCGGCTGATCACCGGCAGGGACATCCGCTTGGCGCCGCGCTCGCCGAGGTACTGCCGGTAGGCGTCGTCGAGCCGACGGGCGGCGGCCGTGGCCGCCGTGCGCTCCTGTGCCCACCGGTCGCCCGCCGCCGTCGTCGACCCGTCGTCGGTCCGATCCACCTCGTCCACGGCCACGGCGAGCCACGAGGCGGCGGTGGCATAGGCACCGCCGAGTGCCCGGACGAGCTCGGAGCCGGCACCCCGCGGCCAGAAGAGCGCTCCGACCACCACGCTCACGACGGCCCCGATGAGCACGTCCTCGACGCGGACCAGTCCGATCCGCGATCCGACGGGCTCGATGACGTTGAACACCAGGACGACGAAGACGGTGAATCCGGCCTGCCCCGCCGTGAAGGAGACCACCGTCGGGGCGATCCCGGCGACCAGCACGGCGACGGGGAGCAGCAGCCACAGTCCTGCGTCGTGGGGTCCGAGCGTCCGCAGCACCACGTAGCCGACCAGGAATCCGATGGCGGTCCCGAGCACGGCGCGTACGGCGGTGGCGCCCGTGCCCAGCGCGTTCGAGCGCAGGACGGACAGGGTCCCGAGGACGACCCAGAACCCGTGCTCCACCGTCGTCACCTCGACCACGAGCACGGCGAGGGCGAGGGCCACCGCCCCGCGCACACTGTTGCGGAACCAGACCGACCGGGGCGTGAGGTGCCCCGCGGCCACCCGGACGAACGACCGGACGGTGGCCGACCAGCGGGCGACGGCACCGGTTCCGACCCGCTCCGGTCCCCGGGTGTCGAGGGCCACGTCGGCGAGCATCTCGAGTGCGAACGCCAGCATGCGGACGGAGTAGGTCGGGTCGGCTGCGGCCAGGGCGGACGCCGGGTCCGCCGAGGCGTCCACCGTCCCGACGTCCGGGGTCCCGTCTCCGCGCGCCAGGGACGCCAGGACGGACTCGGACGCCGCGTCACGGGCCGCCACCAGCCGCACGACGGAGGCCCGCAGCACCTCCGCCGGTTCGGGCCGGGCACCGGGGTCCGCGGACACCAGCAACTCCGCGACCGCCCGCAGCACCCCGGCGGCGGCGTCCTCCACCGCCTCCACCCGGGCCCGCTCCCCCGGCGGAGGTGGGTGCGCCGTGGCCGCCCGGGCGCGCGACCCGGCCCACTCGAGCCGCGACACCAGGTTGGTGAGTGCCACGTCGGTCGGGCCGGCACCGGTCGGGCGGTAGGGGGTCGCCTCGTACCTTGCGCGCAGGGCCCGCAGGGCCCGGTCGACGTCCGGACGACCGGCGGACGTCCCGCCGGCGGCGGACGCGGCCTCCAGCAGGTCGGCCACGGCACGGGCGGCGTCCGCCAGGGCGCGGCGCAGGGGATCGTGCCATCGACCCGCCCACACGAACAGCGCCACCGGGACGCACAGGGCACCGGCCAGGGCCCATCCGAGCAGGCGGTCCCCGACGGCCGACGCCCCGGCCTGTTCCGACACCGGCAGCACGAACGTCAGCAGGGCCGCGGTGGACCCGGCAACGGCCTGCGGGCTGACGACTCCGGCGAACAGCACGGCGAAGGCGGCGACGGCCATGCCGACCACCGCCGCGACGGGCCGCGTCGAGCACAGTGTGGCGACGGCGATGAAGGTCGCACCCACGACCCAGAGACCGAGGTACGACCGGGCCCGACCACGCAGGGAGCCACCGAAGTCGGTGAACAGGAGGAGTGCGACCGAGCCGAACACGGCGAACAGGGGCGTCTGGGCGTTGGACGTGCCGTACTCGGCCAGGGCGAACACGGCCGGCACCAGGACGGCCGCCCGCACCGACCGCTTCGTCGCCCGCAGGCCCGGGTCGCGGTGCACCACCCAGGCCCGGACGCCACCGGGGCCGGGGGTCCGGCCGGACGGGGGCGCGTCGGGCGCGTCGGTCGGCATCGGGCGAACCTACCAAGGCGGCCCCGTCGCGACAGGGTCCTGCGGTCCGGTCAGGCCAACAGGGGGAGCAGCCGGCCGCAGAGGTCCGCGAGCTCCTCCGCGCACGACACGTAGACGGGGTCGTCCCCGCCCGCCGGGTCCTCAACGTCCTCCCACGGCTCGATCTCCACCTCGCCGAGGCCGAGCGCGGCCAGCCGGTCGGCCAGCGGCTCCGGCCCGGGCGGCAGGTCACGGACGAGGCGTTTGAGCGAGGCGGTGCGGTGGGCGGCCCCGGGGTGCCTGCGGCGGATGTAGGCGACGTGCTCGGCCGCCATGGCCAGGACCAGCACGGCACCGTCGATGTCGGCGTCGGTGACCTGATGGCTCCGGTGCCCGTCCGCCGAGTACCCGACCGCCTCGAGGGCGGCCCGGGTGCGCCGGCTCATCGGCTGGCCCTCGACCACGTGGGTGCCCGCCGTCACCACGGGGAGCGGTCCGGTCCGGAGCATGGCGCCGGCCATCACCGAACGGGCGGCGTTGCCGGTGCACAGCGTGAGCAGGGTGGCGGACACCGGCCCACGGTAATCGACGCCTCCGGGGCGTCCGGCCCCCGTGGACCGGAGCGGGACGGGTCGCGGCCCGCCCCGGGCGGACGCCGGTTCAGCCCCGCAGGCGGGCGCGGTAGGCGGCGACGTTGGCCCGGTTGCCGCACCCCCGATCGCAGAAGCGCCGCGACCGGTTCCTCGACAGGTCCACCAGTACGTCGGAGCAGTCCTCGGCGGCACAGATGCGCAGCCGGTCGAGCTGCTTGGTCCGGATCACGTCGACGAGGGCCATGGCCGCGTCGACGGCGATCCGATCGGCCAACGGCGCCTCGGAGGAGGTGGCGTGGACGTGGTAGTCCCAGCCGTCGTGGCGCACCAGCTGGGGGCGGGCGTCCGCCTCGCGCAGGAGGGCGTTGACGATGCCCACCGCCCCGGTCTCGTCGGCCTCCCACACGCCGCGCAACCGGCCGCGCAGTGCACGGACGGCGTCGAGCTCCGCCCGGTCCCGCGCCCGGGAGCCGGTCCAGCCCCAGCGCAGGACGAACGCGTCGAGATCCGCCGGCCCGGCCAGCCCCTCGCCGCCGTCGCCCGCGGTGTTGACCAGTGCCGCCGTCGAAGCCAGCGCGCTCTCCGTGTCATGGGCAAACAGCAGGTTGACTCCTTTCGCGGGCGACACTAGCGTCATGGACGAATCCGACGTTACCCATGACAGGGCCCCGGGAGTCGCAATGCCGTCGATCACCAGAACGCCCGGGGTCGGTGCCGGGCTGGCCCTCGCCTCGTCCGCCGCCTTCGGGACCTCGGGAGCGTTCGGGTCGTCGCTGATCCGCGTGGGGTGGTCGCCGGCGGCGGCCGTGACGGTGCGGGTCGCCGTGGCCGCCGCGGTGCTCGCCGTGCCGTCGGCGATCCAGCTCCGGGGACGCTGGCACCTGGTCGGTCGCAGCCTCCCCGCGGTGCTGGCGTTCGGCCTCGTGGCGGTGGCGGCCTGCCAGCTCTGCTACTTCAACGCGGTGGCCCACGTGCCCGTCAGCGTGGCGCTCCTGCTCGAGTACTCGGGCATCCTCCTCGTCGTGGCCTGGTTCTGGATCACGAGGGGTCAGCGGCCGCGGCGCCTCACCTTCGCCGGGGCGGCGGCCACGCTGGTCGGACTGGTCCTGGTGCTGAACCTGACCGCGGCCCGGCACATCGAGCCGGCCGGCGTCCTGTGGGGGCTCGGGGCGGCGACCGGACTCGCCTGCTACTTCGTGCTGTGTGCCCGCACCGAGGAGGTGCTGCCACCGATGGCGATGGCCGGGGGCGGCATGCTGGTCGGGGCCGTCGCACTGGGCCTGCTCGACACCCTCGGACTGGCCAGGTTCCACATCGGCGGAGGGTCGGTGACGCTCGCCGGCCACCAGCTCAGCTGGCTGGTCCCGGTGCTCGGACTGGCACTCGTCGCCGGAGCCGTCGCCTATGCGACGGGAATCGGAGCCACCCGCTGGCTCGGTGCGACGCTGGCCTCGTTCGTCGGGCTGACCGAGGTGCTGTTCGCCGCGGTGTTCGCCTGGCTCCTCCTCTCCCAGCGGCCCGGCCCGCTCCAGGCGCTGGGAGGCGTGTTCGTGCTGTGCGGCATCGCCCTCGTCCGGATGGACGGTGCCGTCCCCCGGAGCGGGCCGGTCCGGGGGGAACCGGAGCTCGCCCACGTTCCGGGCCGACCCGGCACCCCGGCCCCGGCCGCAGAGCCCCGCTGGACGGCACCGGTGTCCGGCCCGGGCATAGGGTGATCCCATGCCGATGCCCAAGCGCGCCAGTGTCGACGACTACTTCGCGCAGCTGAGCGACGTCCAGCGGCCGCACCTCGAGGTGCTGCGGAAGCTGAGCCGGGAGGCGGATCCCGGGGCGCGGGAGGAACTCAAGTGGAACCAGCCGATGTACGTGCGCGGCAGGAACACGAACCTCTGGATGCTCCAGAACTTCAAGGCGCACTGTTCGCTCCGGTTCCCCCCTCCGTTCTTCGCCACCCGGAGGGCGGCGGTCGAGGCCGCCGGCTACGAAGCCGGTGAGGGCTTCGTCAAGCTCCCCTACGACCGCGAGCTGCCGACCGAGCTCCTGACGACGCTGATGCACGAACGGGTCCGCGAGTACGAGGATTCCGAAGTGGAGTAGTCGCAGGACCCTCCCTCGGACTCGAACACATCGGCACCGTCGTGGCCAAGACCATCAGACGGAAGTACATCGCCATGCCAGGCCGACTGACGCACCGGTCGCGACGGACCCAGCTCCACCTGCCGACGCGCTGGCCTTGGGCGACGGAGTGGACCGAGTGCTTCGACCGCTTGCGGTCCCTGTCGCTTCGCACCTGACCGATCAACAACGGAGTGGCCAGCCACGGTCCCGCCGCTCCCAGTTCGTTCACCACAACTCAACCTCTGATCGACGACGCCCCGACTGCCGGAGAGGTCACGCAGCGCCACCACTGGCGCCAACTACCAGGACCAAATCACAAACTTGCGGCTTCACCCCCGCGATTCGGTGGATCGAGGCTTAGGCCAATCGACGTTCAATCGATACGGCACCACGGGGCAGACGTAGCGGTCTGGAGACACTTCAGCGGCATCGGACCCGGCATCTGGTTCCAGAAGCACAGTGACTGGGGGGCGGAGATCGAGTACCGGTTCGTCTATTTGGACCCAGTGGGTTCTCGGTCGTCGATCGAGGTGGACATCACTGGGTGCGTCGCAGCACTCGTCGTGGGTGCTGACTACCAGGAAGCGCACCTCTCGATTGCCCGTGACTTCAATGAGGCATTCGACCTTCAAGGATGCGTTGCCAAATCGGAGTGGGTAGGTCCACACTGGATGATGCAAGACATCGCCCCGACCGACGGGACGTGGCGATGGGGACCCCGTCGTCGAGTCGTGACGCATGCGGGAACTGCTGTGCGAGTGGTGATGCCTCCACTCGAGAATCCGACCGTGCGGTTCGAACCGCCATTCTCTGATGAGGCAACGGATGGCTTGGATGAAGTGAAGGGGTAGGTGCCATTACTCCGGCTGAGGATCCCTGCGGCTTGTGACGCCGCCAGCTGCCAAGGCAGCCCGTTCTCGATATGACGCAGAACTACGCAACAGAATGACGACTGTTGCAACACGAGTACGGTCCAGAACGGCACGTCGGATGTGCTCGAGGAGCGCAAGCACGCCCGGCACCTGGCAGGTTTGGCTACGCCGCGAACCGGTGATCAGGGGCAGTCAGGGACGACGGCGAGCCCTATTGAACGGAGACCTTCCCGTTTCTCTCGGTCACCTTGCCACGGCGCAGCGGAAACACCTTGGTCAACAGTCGGAAGCCCGCATCAAGGCCCGGGACCTTGGCGAAGGCACCCTGCGGGCCGAGGGTCATGCGACCCGTCGAGACGTCGTATTTTGCGCCGTGCCAGGGGCATACAAGGCAACCCTCTTCGTCGAGAGAACCTTCAGCGAGATCGGCGCGAAGGTGGCGGCAACGCCGACTCACCGCGAAGAGTTCGCCTCCAGCGTTCCCCACGGCATAGTGGCCTGCGCCGCGAATGACGCCTGGTTGTAGTTCCGCAACGGTTCCCACTTCAACTTCTTCACTCATGGTGACCCTCCCGGTGTCTGTCAGAACCTTAGACACACAATGGAGCTCGATGTCTCCAGGTGCTCAATCCCGGTTTTTAGGGCCCACCCTGACACCGAATGTCCCGACGAGGCGCTGCACCTCACAGCCGCAGGATCGTCCCTCAGATGCCCAACCGCGTGCAGACCGCCAGGACTTCTGACGCTGCCGCACTGACGCCCGGTTGGTGTTCGTCTTGTTGCGTTATGGCTGTTTGGAAACGACTCGCTGCTGCGTCCAGGCTCGGGTAGCCGGAGTGTTCGGCATTCACGATCACGCTGTTTGAAATGGCAATCAGTTTGTTAGTCGGAATATTGACAAATGCTCCGATTGCATTGCAGAGAGGCTGTCCTGCTGCAGGTCGACCGACAACAGTATGTGTCTTTCCCCGCGAAGACACGATGCCGACCCCGAGGAGTACCACCACGAGCAGGATGGCCGCGGCCACCATGACCAGCAGTTTTGGATTAGGCCACTCGGGAGTCCGCCTTCGCGGTGTCGACCGAATGTCTTCAGCGGAGATCGACCACGGCGTGCTCTCAGCCTTTTCGTACATTTGACGGATGAGTTCTTGGACTCTCTCCTCTTCAGCCACCATGCTCATCCCCTTCTGCGGCCCACGAGTTGCTGAGTCGTTCGGCTGCTGTGGCCCTGCCACGACTGAGCCATGACTTGACGGTGCCTTCCGGAACCTTCATCTCGAAGGCGACCTCCCGCACGGAAAGTCCGGCTCCATCGTGGAGGACCAAAGCCCGCATTTGGGAATCGGGCAATGATCGGAGGGCTGCTGCGAGCACGAGGTGTGACTCATCCGGAGGCGGGGCGGAACGAGGAGATTCGACGGCCCTTCGTCGTATCTTGTCGCTCCTAGACCGACTGATGATGAGGTTGTGGAGCACTCGTCGTGTCCACGCCTGAGGATCGTCATATTTGCTGATTCGGTTCCATCGGCTCCACGTCCGCAGGAACGCCTCCTGCGTGAGGTCCTGGGCAACCTGTTGATCGCCGGAGAGCATGTACGCCATGGTCACGAGCGGCTTCATGGTCGCTCTGAAGAACATGTCGAATGTGGCCGAGCTGTCGTCTGGTGTGCTCACGAAAGCCTCCGCTCGGTCCTCCGGAAATGTGACCACGACTACAACACGCCCTTGGGGGCCGATCGGTTGCAGGAGATTCAAAGTACCTGCGATCAAGTTCACCGGACGGGTTTATCCACACGCTCCGATGTGGGCAGGCAACTGGAGCAAGCACGGGAGGCTGCCTGCCCCGGCTGAGGAGCATGCGGAACCGCGCTCCGCAGCCAGTTCGGTGGGCACCGAACGACGCGCAAGAACGACGGCCGTCGCCATCCAGCTGCGCAGAACGGCACGTCGGATGTGCTCGCGGAGCGCAAGCACGCCCGGCGCCTGGCAGGTTTGGCTACGCCGCGAACCGGTATGGGGCACCCGGCGTTTGTTGCTCCGTTAGCGTTGAATCAGTGGAAGTCCATGCGATGCACTTCGCCAATCGGAGAATCACCCGGAGCATTGCTCTCACCGCAGCCGCTCTAGTTCTGGTCGCATGCGGCAGCTCGACGACCGCATCGTCGACCACGACAACGGTGTCGATCCCCTCAGGCTGGAAGTCGTACACCCTCGGCGCTATGGCCATTGCGGTGCCGGGCAACTGGGCAGTGAAACACAACACCAACTGCCCGAACACGACGGCCCCTGGCGCTCTGCTCCTCGGGGTTCCGCCGGTGCTCATCCACTGCGCAGCGTTCGAGTACCCAAAGAGCGTCGTCACCGTCTCGCAGATCAGCTCTGAGACGAGCACGACGAACGTCCCAGTCGGGCAGAAGCCCGTGAAGATCAACGGGATACCGGTGTATGTCGGGTTCGGTTCACCCACCACGCTCTACTGGACAGTGCCGTCGCTCGATGTCCAAATCATCGGAACAGGTCCCGACGCCAGCCAGATACTGCACACGCTGCACAAGGCGTAGAGCCCTCGGGCGACCGACCCGTGGCGTCAGTCCGTGGCGTCCCCCGCCCGGCGATGTGGGGCAGGGGCTAGTGACCTGAGTCAGAGATCCGCGCGCAGTACGTAGCCAGTGTGTCGAGAATCTCGTCGGCGCTCTTGTGCCAGACGAATGGCTTGGGTTCGTCGTTCCACTGATCGATCCAGCGGGTGATCGCC